>Ga0181416_1000045_pt1 | contig 26697 bp, 35 predicted proteins | sample 39SPOviralmetaG_FD_130141 | JGI IMG/M metagenome (GOLD analysis project Ga0181416, IMG submission 130141) | Marine viral communities from the oligotrophic San Pedro Time Series (SPOT) site, San Pedro Channel, CA, USA - 39 SPOT_SRF_2013-01-16 | ecosystem: Environmental > Aquatic > Marine > Strait... | reverse complement strand
TACCGCATCTGAGGAGTCCCTGTACGGCGACGAATAGTGAGGTCAGCAGGTGACAATAAACTACAGCTCATCTGCGGTTACCTACGCAAGTTCAAGCGTAAATTATTCGCAGGCAGATGCAACAGTAAACGCATCGACAATAGCGTGTACTGTAACTGTTCCGGCTGTAACCGTAACAGCCTTTGCGAATGCTGCCGTTGCGGTAATTGCAGGTACGACGACTGTTCCTGCTCCGACTGTATCAGGGACAGCTAGTGTAACTTCTAGCGTCATTACTGGCGTTACTGCTACGCCGTCAACGACAATATCGGGTACTGCAAGTGTTGAACCTAGCGTTATTGCTGGTGTTACTACTACGCCTTCTGCGACTATATCAGGTACAGCTAGTATTGCCCCTAGTGTTGTCTCTACGGCTGCTACAACGCCGTCTGCGACGATTTCAGGCAACGCTGATGTAGAACCATCAGTAATAGGTGGAACGTCTACAACGCCGTCTGTGACGGTCAGCATGGACCAAAGCATAGATGTGTCTACAATCAGTGCTACAACGTCTGTAGATCAATTATTATTTAACAAAAAGTATGTGCCTGTGTTTGAAAATACGGTTCCGACATTAGACGTTACCAGGTTCCCGACTATTAGCCCTGCGAGGAACTTGCGGAGATTCTATCCTCCGACGGCTAGAGGGGTTAATATATTTATATTAAACGATGGGTCGGTAACGACTCGACAACCGGCAGACATGAGTACAGTTTCTCGGACAATATATGGTGGGCATGAATCCCCTACTGATTTTACAGAAGATGAACTAAACTCGTTAAAGAACGCTGGCTACGGAATAGAGGTAGAGGGTTATGCCACGGTATGACTATAAATGCAACAGATGTGACAACGTTGAAGAAATAATACATGGCTTTGATGATGAGCATTCTTTTCATTGCGTTGATTGTGGGCAGGCAATGACTAAACTTATTTCTGGTGTGAACATTGCGCCTTCTGCTATGCCTTCTCGTAACTCTGTGATTGATTTAGACGCTACGAAGAAAGCTGAGAAAGCTAAGGATGCTGATATGTCTGCGTATAAGCGTTTGCGTAAGAGTGGTTTGCAACCTAAATCCATTAATGGTTCAGCGCATTTAGAGAAACATGCTGAGACTAAGAGCGAAATTCAGGCAGGTCGTTTGTATTCTAGTGATGCGAGTAGGAAAGAAAGCGAAAGACTTATGAATAGTATTGAGGCAGGATGACTGCTCAAACGTGGATAGATGAAACTAAGAACTTGTTGTTAACTGATTATGTTGAAGAACATGACCAGTTGTCAGCAGATTTAGGTACAAGTGATACGACTGTAGGGTTTACTTATGACAGTTCTAGCATTGTTGAAGGATCAATTATTGAAGTAGGCACTGAGCTAATGTATGTGTTTAGTGTTAACGCTTCAACAAATAACGCTACTGTTAAGCGTGGCTTTCGAGGCACAACCGCTGCTTCACACAGCACAGGTGATCTGGTTACTGTTAACCCTAAGTTCCCTACACAGCTTGTGTTAAATGCTATTAACGATGAGTTAGCTGATTTATCATCGCCTCAAAATGGTTTGTATCAGATGAAAACAGTTGAGTTTACATACAACATATCTCAAGATGGATACGATCTTACTGGCGTAACTGACGACGTTTTGACTGTGTACCAAGTGACGTACACTGATGATGGTTCTGAGAATACTGAGCCGGTGTTGCCTGCGTGGACTTTGCGACGAGATCGCAATACCGCTTCGTTCGCATCAGGGTATGCTTTGGTTCTGCATGATGACGCTAACTCCGGGCAGAAAGTCAGAGTCCAATACAAGACAGGGTTTACTGCGTTGGCAGCTACGTCAACAGCGTTAAGCACTGTTGGCTTACATTCATCAGCGTATGATTTGCCGTCAGTTGGAGCAGCGTTACGGTTAATGTCTACTCGACCTGTCCGGCGTGAGTTTATAGATGAGCAAGGATCTAGTCGTAGAGCAGATGAGGTTCCTGCCGGTGCTATATCTGCTTCTATGCGTGACCTTCGAGCGTTGCGTGAAACCAGAATAAATGCTGAAGCAGCTAGGTTAGATCAGCAATATCCAACGTATTGGATGAGGTCAGGGACTAAGACACAAAACTCTTTCTATAGAGGGGTGTAAATGGTTCACAGAGCTGAACGGCTACCTGTTACATTAACAATAGATGCTGATGTGCATTCTTACAGCATTGATGTTGAGCAGTATCGTCGAACGACTATTCCTACGTTGCGTGAGCAAAGAGATACGTCTGATGAGCCTGGTGAGCAGTCAATAGATTCTCAGTTTTGGTTGAGGTCGCAGACTGATTGGTCGTTTGGTGCTGGGCAAACGTTTTACGATCACGCTAATTCTAACCGTGGCAGGTTTAGTGCGTCGTCTGGTGTTGATGTGTGGACTGAGGGGCAGATTAGTTTGTTGCCTATTTGTGAGTCTAAGAATGACACGTTTGCGTGGACTGATGTAAAGATGAAGATGCTTGGGTCGTATATGTATGTGGCTCAAGGAACTAACTTGTATTTCTCTAACTCGTTTAACTCTGCTGACGCTGATGTTAACTGGTCAACGGTTACAGCTTTGGCTAGTCCGCAGACTATAACTGATATTGCGTCTGACGGTTCAAAAGTGTTTATTGCGTATGGCTCTAACCGAGCTGCTGCTAGTGTCAATCTTGGTGCTACTACGCAACCAGCAAGTTTTGGATCGTTAAACCCTGACTTTATTCGACTTGTCGGTGGCAGATTGTTTTTCTTAGATGGCGCTAACATATCTGAAGTTAATTCTAGCGGTGTGAAAGTTTCTAGCAGCCTTGATTCAACTATTCCGCAAGCAGGCGGTAGCTGGGTTACGGTTAGTTCAGGTCCAGTAGGTTTCTATGCAGCAGGTAACGCTGCTGACACAGGCTTTATTAGCTTTATATCTGTAGCTGCTGCTGATGGTTTGCTTGACGAACCACAACAAGTAGCTGAATTACCCAGAGGCGAAAAGATTAACGACATGGTTTCTTATGCAGGTATTCTTGCGTTAGCGACTACTAAGGGTTTGCGGATTGCCGCTATTGATGGAGGGTCAGGATCAGTAACGTATGGTCCTGTTATTGATGATGTGGGGCAAGTATTTAGTTTGGCTGCTGATGAACGGTTTGTGTGGTTTGGTGGCGGTTCTGGCAAAGTGTATCGAGCTGATTTGTCACGGTTTACTGAAACGCTTGTTCCTGCTTGGGCAGCAGATGTAGTGTCAGTTAAAGATGGAACGTCTGGTGGGGCTGATGCTTCGCCAGGTAACGTCATGTTTATTGCTAGGGCTTTAGGCGAAACGTTTTTTACTGATTCTACTAATGGTGTGCAGGGTGAGAAGTCTACCGGTGAGTTAGTTGCTTCTGGCACGTTAACTGTTGGTGATGTGAGTTGGAATAGCCAGTTTGATAAGGTGTTGCGTAACATTGAGATACGTTACGCTCCGTCAGCTTTGTCAGCTACAAGCAATCAGTACAGTGAGTCAGGCGTAGAGTACAGCGGTAGTGGTACTCAGTATGCTGGTGCTGCGTCTAGTGCTGGTGGTTCGATAACTGCAACGGTTACGAACGATGAGAACGTTAGCGTCACAACAGGTAACTTAACTAACAAGGTTGCTACGAACATTACGACGCTTGTCCCTGAACTATCTGAAGCGTTCAAAGTAAAACTTAATTTAACTAGGGACTCAGTAGTAACTGCTGGTCCCATTATTGAGTCGTGGAGAATCCAAGCGTTCCCTGCTCCTACAAGAGTAGACGAAATAATCCTACCAATTATTCTTAAGACAAGGGTTGCTACATCTAGAGGTAGAGGTTCCGCTATTGGGTATGATACGAAAGCTGAATACAATGCGTTAAAAACAGCTATGGCTAATCGAGAGATCATAACGTATCAAGAAGGTTCGCAAACTGACACTTGTGTTATTGACCAAATTGCTATGTCAGCAGAGAAATTGTCTGATGATGGGAATTGGTGGGAGGGTACATGCACTGTACGCCTTCTTACAGTACCCTAGAGTATGACCAAAATACTGTATTATGACATCGAAACAGCCCCTAACTTGTCGTATGTATGGGGTCAATACCAGCAAGACGTAATCGAACATGAGCGTGAGTGGTATATCATGTGTGTGTCGTACAGGTGGGAACATCAGAAACGCACTAACGTTTGTTCTTTAATTGATTTTCCGAAAGAATATAAGAAAGACCCAGAAAACGATTTTCATGTTGTTAAAAAAATGTGGGAGTTATTTGAAGAAGCTGACATTGTTATAGCGCACAACGGCGACAAGTTCGATATGCGTAAAGCTAATGCCAGGTTTGTGTATCATGGGCTAGGTCCACCTACGCCTGTTAAATCTGTTGACACGTTAAAGGTAGCTCGCAGGTATTTCATGTTTAATTCAAATCGTTTGAATCATGTGGGGCAACACTTGGGGCTTGGTCAGAAAGTAGAAACTGGTGGTTTCCAAACGTGGGCTGGGTGTATGCGTGGCGAAATGAAAGCCTGGAAAACAATGATTAAGTACGCTCGACAAGATGTTGACTTGTTGCGTAAAGTGTATTTAAAATTGCGACCCTGGATAACGAACCATCCTAACCTCAACATACATACAAAGGAACATGCGTGCCCTACTTGCGGTTCATACAATCTGCAACGCAGAGGTTTTAGGACAACTCAAACAAACACTTATCAGCGGTGGCAATGCAACGATTGTAGATCGTATAGCAGAAGTCGATTAGCTCAAAAAATAGAAAAGCCCTCTATAGTTCCGTAGCGTTTAGTTGTACTGTGGGCTAATGGCTCGCTTTTTCTTTGTTTTGTCACGCATTTTGTTAGCTTCCATGTTTGTCATGGCAATACTTAGTCCTGTGTCAGCACAAGAGAGCGAGCCTGAAACAACGTGCGTAGACCAGGAAGATGAGGACAATACTGCGTGTACTGTGCATGTAAATGATTATGATGACCCACCTGTTGTGTACATGACTGTCGAGGAAGATCAGACTGCTGTGGAAATAATTACTTATACATCATTGACATGCGATGACCATGAAACAGGGGAAGGCACAGACACTTACGCAGCAGACCCCTATCTTAAACTATACGACAGCGATGGGACAATTATCGGTGAAGATGACGACGGTGCTGCTCACAACGTTAACGGCATGTGCTGGGACAGTTACCTCAACCTTACGTTAGACGCAGGGGACTATGAACTATCAGCTACTTCTTACAGTGATACGACTATAGGAACGTATACGTTAGAGTTCTCTGGTGTAACCTGGTCGTTGTCGAGTGAGCCTGCGCCTGATCCTCAACCGACTCCAACGCCAGACGATTCTGTGCCGGATGAAGAAGTTGAGCCTACGCCTGAGCCTGTAGAGCCTACGCCTGAGCCAGACCCTACTCCTGAAGTAACGCCTACGCCTGAAGATGAAGTTGAGCCTCCCGTAGATGAGCCTATTCAAGATCCCACTCCTCTCCCACCAGAACCAGAAGTAACGCCAGAACCAGACCCAGTGTGGGAACCCCCCATAGAAGATACATTGCCAGACCCAGCGCCAATTCTTCCATCACCATTTGAAGAAATCCCACCGCCACTAGTGACAATAGACATAGAGGAATTAGAAGATGATTCATTTGAAGATGGTATCATGTGGGACTTCGAGGATGTCGAATGGGAAGAATTTGAGTTAGATGAGTTACCAGAAATTGAGTTTGTTCCAGAAGAAATTGAGACAGAAGAGGAAGAAGAAACAGCTTTCTTTGATGATGGAGAACCGGAACAGCCAGATGAAGTACAATCAGAGGTGGAACTAGACTTTGTTCTTGAGGAATTTGAGGACATTGAAGAAGTAGACTTTGAGGAGTTAGACGCTGATGAGCTTGACGACGAAATTATTGCTGAAATACTACAGGATGAAACAGACGTTGAGGTCTTTTTTGAAGAAGTCCTAGAAGACAACCCGGACTTCTTTGAAGAAGCTACAGATGAGCAGATAACTGTTATCTTTGAAGCAGCCCCAGAGCTGTTTAATGAGGCTTCTGACGAAGTTAAAGACGAACTAGAATCTGAAACTAATGTCTTTGCCGGTGGCTTTGAGGAGTATGTGCCAGAAGATTCAACAATATCTGTTGATGAAAGGCGGAGTATTATTGCGGTGACGACAGCGACTGCTACAATAGCTACAGTAGCGGTTACTAGACCTACACCGCCACCACCAACTCCAAGACCGACAACTCCAACCCCTCGACCTAGCAGTCCATCGGCTGTTTCTCCCAGTGGTCCAACAATTAGGAGAAACAATGATAAAACGTAAACTTAAACGAGTAACCAGGGAAGCGTTTATTCTTAGCCTTACCGCTGGTTCGACAGGCATTGTGCTGATTACGTTGTCCGGCGAGACAAGAGAGTACGGTATATGGATTACTGTAGCCAGCGCGATCTGTCATTTTGTTGGTGTGTGGATTGATTGGAAAGAAGAATAAAAAACAAAACCCCCCCCAATAAACAGAAAGGCATTCAAAGGGGGGGTTTCGCAACCAATTAAGAAAGGAGGATTCCTTATCAATATTAATAGTACAGTGCCACGTTCTATGTTGCAACGTTATGTATGATTAAATTATGGATTGGCGAGAAAAAAGTGCGTGCAGAGGAATGACTGAGATGTTTTACAACGACTCTCATCGAACTAAATGCCGAACAATATGTCAGAATTGCACAGTGCAAAAAGAATGTTTGCAAGAGTCGATAGAGCTTGAGGACATTAACCAACCGTTCTTTGGTATTCGCGGTGGCATGATACCTAGTGAACGTATACGTTGGCGTATGCGTCGAACAAAAATGAATTTAGATTAAGAACAAACCCAGTGATGCCAACTATTAGGTGACCTATAAATAAGGTATCCGCTAACAAATATATTAGCTCGCGGGTCAAAGGGGCTTGCTCCTTCAAAGCCAGCGGCTCTGGCTCTTGACTCCCACCAAGTTGACATTTGTTGCATAAGCCCTGATGCTCCGCTTGGATTATACGCATCTGGGTCACCACCTGATTCGCATTCCATAATATGCAAAAACCTATTTATATCGCTAGTGCGACCCCCATAATAGGTCACAGCTTCAGTGACTAACCCTCTGTAGCGTTCGACTTCAGGTCTGAACGTGGCATTTGGGCTGACAGTTGAATACAAACGCACTCGTATGTTTCGTTCCATAGCCCATTGCCGATGATGCTTATGCGTAATACGACCATACACACCATCCTGGTCAACACCCATCCACCATTGCAACCATTTAACTCTAGGGCTTTCCTCTAACCACTCGTACTCTGTCGATAACGTGGTTTCCTCAAGCACATCCCATTGTATGTAAGGTTCACTTGGTGTAGCGACCAGAGCGCACAGGTATATAAAACAACTAATCACTAGTTAATTCCGTTTCCCAACATTGTTCACAAAGCCACATGTTCGTTCTGCCACCTATCATCATTTCACGAAACGCTGGCGATGATTTGCCCCAAACATCTTGCACTAAAGCTCCGTTCATGTATCTATCCCATTTCTCTTTCTGAGTAAATACTTCTTCTTCGCGTGAACACGCATAGCATGTTAACTCTAAACGTTTATATAGTGTTACCATTTCAACTCCAAGCTGCGTAAGGGTCAGCGTATTGCCGGTAAACGGCAAGCATTTGCGCTGCAAAATCCGCATCCATAACGCACACTCTACCTACCGTTTTACCTGCAACGCTCCTGCGGTCACCATGTATGCAGAACAACATCCATTCTGAATCTGCTTCTCTAGCTACCTTACGGACTTTGGACACCCACGGAAAAATAGTCCATCGCTTACGATACTTGACTTCAATTATGAGTCCAGTTACCCCCAACTGGATATCGTGCGATTCTTTCCCCGCAGGTGTCCTTACTGCATCGCCATGCCCCCAAGCCTTTAGCAACGCAACTATCTCGTTCTCGCCTGTAGTCCCTTTCTGTTTACTTTTAGACACTAATCTCACCGCCGTAATAGGATTCTATATAGCTGTCTAACATTCGTCTAATCATACCTGAACGTGACCTGCCTTCATCTAAAGCCAGGTTGTCGATTTGTTCGTTTAGTTCACTAGGTATTCTTATCGCTATCAATTTATCATTCTTCATACATTTCATCTCCACAATTAGGGCAACAGCCCCGATTCTTGACTATGACAGAGCCAATGTAGAATCGGCAGTTCTGGCATAAAATCAAAAACGGTGACTTGTTGCGTAGTTTTTCTTTCTTCTGTTCAAAGTCGTCGAACACTAGAACCAATCTTCATCAGTCATAGGTTTCCCATCCACTATGGCAGTAGCTCCTTGATATGGGTCTGCCTTTCTGTCAGCTCGCACAACTGTGGCTATGTCCCACACGCTCATTGACCAACCTGTTTTAGCTGTTCCGTCTTTAGCTGTGTAACTTCTGGATTTCAACCTGCCACGAACAATTACTCTGCTCCCTTTGTCAGTAGCATTGATGATCGCGTCAAAATGGTTTGTTTCACCTTCCCTGCCTTCCCAGCAACTCAAGTCAATCCAGATCGTGTCGTCATCTTTCGTGGGCTGATAGGCTAATGCGCTTTCGATTAGCTGTTTGCCTGTTGATTCTACTGTTTTGTATTCCCATGACCGCCCAAGGTTGCCATGCACATATAGTTGATTTTCATTCAGAGTCATTTGACTTCTCCTGTTCTTCTTGTTTTTTAATTAGGTGATCGTGAAGTACATACATGCCAGTTCCCTGACCGCCATCTACCCACAGCTCAAGGCAACATCCCAGCTTCTCCGCCGCGCGTCGATAACTGTTCGCCTCAATACACTGAGCGCGAAAGCCTTGTGATTTGTTATTGCTAGGTCCGTCGTAATCTCCTGTAGATTCAACGACTGTCCATCTGCCATCTATCTGCACTTCTAAGCGCCACACTGATGCTTCTAAATTGCCTTCAGTGTCAAAGATGTCAGAGTCACGAACCTTTGACCAGTTGTGCGGACCTACAGCCGCCAACAATAATTGAGTTACGTTAGCGTGGCTAACGAACGCTAGATCCCTGCCAGCTTTAGGTTTCGTTTCAACGAACCTTCTACTGACAGGTTTAGTTAACTGTATTAATTGTTTCATATTGTTTCCTCCGCTAAATTATTTCCGTGAAATGTAGCCATCTCAATACTTACTGTTCCTGGTCCTAATATTTGACACAAAGCGTTGTGGTTACAGTACCTGCAATTCCAAGGCTGACCTTTCTTAGCTCCGTAATCAGGTGGCTTAGTTACTTCGTAAGAGGCTCTGTTGTCATCGAACACTATCGGTGCGCTAACGTTGCCTTCTGTTATATCAGCTTGCACTCCTCTAAAGATTTCTAATTCTTCATGCGCTAAATCGTAAGGAGTTATACCATATTGAGGTATCGGTTCTTTGAACGGTATTATCCATTCCAGAACGTCACCCTGCTTCGTACCTGACCTGAAATCAGATTCCTTAGCTATGTACACCATGTGTATCTCTTGTATAGGTTTCTCTGAACCCAACGCATACAACGATGCCTGCGCCAAATGATCTAACTTAGGCATATCGCTTTCTTTGGCGAGCTTAAAACCAAAGCCACTAAGAGTCTTAATTTCAAGGAGCCTAAAGTAGCCTTCATCAAATTCAATAATGCCATCACAACTACCACTCAAGCTAACGCCAGTACCGCTTAAATCTATAGCTGTTTCATACTCGCCACCGAGTTTCGATAAGCACGCTTCTTGTACAGCTTCGTGCATGTGAGTTCCCATAGCGAACGCCATTAACGTTTGCTCAGAATAATCATGAATCATTGGTAGCTTTAGTGCGCTAAACGCACGTTGCCTAGTGCAATTCCCAGAGTCTGAAATCCTAAACGTGGTATTGCATGCTGTGGGTTTTGGTCCTTCCTCCTTATTCTTCTCACGCAGATAGCCACCATAGGCACTCTGCACATCACATGTTCTTCTCATACTTCCTCCTAAATGTTATATAAAGCAATACACTTATCCTAGCATGAATGTATGACAGAAACTCTCAGGTATAGCGAGGACAAGCAATTTTCTTGGTCTAAAACCCAAAAATTCCCCTACCGATTGCTCGATAGGGGAACTCCTGGAGTTAGTAGTTGTGCATTATTCCTCCTTTCTCATTCGTATGATCTCCAAGTGCCCAGAGTTAAAGAACTCATCTATTAAACGCATCGCATCGTGTATGTGTTCCTCTGCTTGCTCAATATCGGTACGATTAAAGCTGACGTAGGAATGCTCAGTTTCTTTAGACCAGTACTGACCTAACAGATCAATGGCATCTTCTAGATTAGCGAAAGCACACGCTATGTCTAGCTTGTCATTGTTGTTCATATCATGCTCCTGTCTCTCTTTACGTTAGGCAATAGGTCTTTGTCCATAAACCAATATCCTAAATCTTCTAACTTTTTATTGAACTCTTTGTCTGTCCAATCCTCAGCGTTAGCGAACCACATCTCGCCAGTGCCAGCGTGTAATCGCAATGGTTCATCCTTAACCCATATGGTTGGTTCCTCTAGGGATATCCAAAACCATGTTGGGTCTTTGATGTTGTAGATTTCAAACGATGTTTCCTCATCGAAACCTTCCCATTTGATGGCGACATAGTAGCCAGCGTCAGCGATAAAGGTTCCTGTACCTATTGTGGGTTCATGGTTACCTTGTGATCCAGCAGACAATAGTCGTGGTTGCCACCAGCAAGCGATTTGTGCATGACGCTCTACTGCTTGGTAATGGTAATCACTTGTCCAGAACAACCAATCATTTGTGCCATACCAGTTATGTGTTAGGTAGTGAGACAATTCTTTGTTCCAATTTTTAGGGAACTCTTGATGGTATCTCAAAGCATGTAATAGCTGTTCCTCTTGCAACACTAAATGGAGATCAAGATTTCCATGTCTAGGTCTTGCATTGTAAAAATCCACCATCCATCGCTCCAATCTTGGAACACGAACCGGATCAGCGTTTGCAATTAGGTTCGCTATACGAACTTTCATTCTGCCGTTATCCCAGTATGCTTCCGTCAAGTTAGGCGCACATTGTTCACGCACCATGCTCTCAGGAACATCGCATTGGCTAGCTAATGCTTCTCTGGCTAACAGAATCATGTCGTCATGGTGTTCGTATGCGTAATCGCTAGCATACTCTTGCCACATATCAAGCTGTTCCTGTTCGCTAAGGTCAGCATGGTCACGTTTTACCCATGCTGGTATTTCATCTGCTAGTTCCTGTCTTGCTATGTGTTCCAAGACAGATAATAAGTTTTCTCTACTCATTTTTCCTCCACATCTAATTCTTTAATGGTTACATTTTTAGCTTGGTAACTTACGCCAAACCGATGAGAACCATCAATATCTTCAATAGCTCTATGCACTATTTCTTGCACTGACGGTGTATACCCATCCTCAGTGTAAAAAGCGTGTTCGCACCAATCCTCAGTTACTCTAATTGTTACTTCAAATTGTATTTCCATTATTATTTTTCCTCACTTTCATTAATATGTTTTTCACCACATCCGTTGCCACGAAAATTTCCGCATCCGACAGCAAACCCATCAGTAACTCCATCTAATGAATCCACCGGCAAACCACAAAAATCGCAGTACACATATTCACCATCTTCATTAGGTTGAACATGATAAGGATTAGGTGTAGCAGGAACATGCAGAATTTCTGTGTTCCCTATGGTTTTCTCTGCTTTACGCATATCACGCTTGATTGCTCCAAGAGGTACAGCTATCGCACCTAGATTAATCAAAGCGACTATTAGTTGTTTGTCCATACGAATCACGCATATACCAGTTCATCGTATAAAGCGTATTGGACAATGATGTCAGCATCGCCAGCATCTAGGTCTAGGTAACGGTAGCCATGTGTCTCGTAGTGAGAACGTAAAGCTGTCGCTAGTCTCCCGACATCTGATTCTGGTGGTATATCTCCATACCCTGTTTCAGCTAACTTGATTAACGCATTAATGCCATCAACAATGTTGTCTGTGGATAGAGCCACATACCCATCGCTAAAGGTTTCAGTATCTTCTTCTTCCTCTCCGATAGCAATATGCTTATCTGGATAGTACTCAGTGACAATGAACCAATAGTTAATTCCTCCCTCTACGGCAGTAATGAACGTATCTTCAAGAAATTCTTTCCTTTCTAATTGATTCTCAAATTCTCTTTTCATTTTGCTAGCCATCAAGTAACCACCTTTCAATACCATCAGTAGGAACGTTCCAGTTACCTAGAAATTCCTTGATGAATGTTCCATCAATAGTTTTGTTGCCGTGATACTCAAGTAGGTACTCGCACAGTTCCGTGTAGAAATGTGTTCGCAAAGCATGTGAGCAATCCTCACATATTTGTTTATTCACTTCGTTAATGGTGTGGTATTCAGCACTAGCGTTAGGGCACATGTCGCAATCTACTGCTTGACACTCATAACACATATAGCCAAATACCCTTACTGCCTTCCATAGCTCCTCAACATACACAATTTGGTCAGCAGGGATACGATTCACAAATCTTCCCGAACCATACTGTGTATCTTCAAAGCAACAAACACACGAATCTTCGTGTAGTTCATCCAATGTTCCAATACTCATTGGTATTCCTTTCTGTTAATTGGTTGGTCGCTTACACCTATAGGTATAGAGCGATACGTCTAATGCTAGCGCAATTTTGGAAAATCACACGGTTCGCTGCTCGACAATCCTCGACCCGGTAATAGTCGAAACGTCACTTTGTCACTGGATAGCTAACCTAGCGGAGCGGAAATTAATTAAAGCATGAGTAGCATGTTGTTATACAGCGTGTAAGCTGTACTTGTACCAATTAACAGGAGGACATTATGTCTGAATTATCATTCAATCAGTTAGACGCTATAAATCGTCTAACAAAAGCAGTAGCTGAACTTATCGGTGAACATTTGCCCAGTAGTGAATCTACTGACACTGAAACTATTTGCGATAGCCAAAGGTTCCGTGACGAAGTTATTAGCATTCTCCGTGACGATCCCGAATGGATACTCAGTAGTCAAGCAGAAGATAAAGCTAATGATGTTTTTGATGAGCGGATAGGTGACGCTGAATTAGATAGTGGACAAATTTACTTTGACCAACGCTTTTATCGTGAAGTGTTTAGTGAAATTTCACATATGATTAGCGAACAGATAGCAGAAGCATTAGATGAGAAGTTAAGTAATCTCAAGATTGTAGTTGGCGAATAATGCTTGAAGTATCCCCCATGTGTGTTCGTTCTGGATATTGCTGTAAAAAAGCACCTTGCGTATTTGGTAGTGTCACTTCAGACACTGACCAATCATGCAAGTTCCTGAAAGGTGACGCACTTGGGGAATACTCATGTGGCAAGTTTGAGGAAATACACGCTATTGACCCAACCTATTTCGGAGCGGGATGCAGTAGCGGTTTGAATAGTGACCGACAACTAGTACTAGAGGGGAGGATTAATGAAGATAACAACGACCAATAAGTATGAAGCGACAGCATTGTCAGTTGATATGCGTGACCAAGATAGAACATATCATGCTGTAACAATTACAGCTTACGATGACTATGTAAGCGTAAGATTCAACTACGATGACCTAGTAATCACGCTACCTATGACATTAGGTATAAAACTACTTGAAAGTGCTTCACAAGAATTAGACGCTATCTCCCAATCGGAATCCATAAGCTAATCAGCTTACCGACATAGCGTTTAAACCAGTTCCCGCCTAGCAGACAGGCGGGAATTGGTGTTTTTAGCCCATTTACATCCCTCAGAATGGTCTAAACAAGTGTTTACCCTTACTGAAGTACCCTAAACACACATAGATATATCGAGTATTAGCGTTTATTTAACGGATTAATCAAGGTTTACCGGCTTTGCTGCTCGATAACTGAACGCCTCCCAATAGCTGAACTGCTACTGGATGCCTAGACGGCTAACTTAACGGAGCGGGAAACTAATTCGGGATGATTACAGCACCTGTAATTGTGTCGTGTATGCTTGAATCAACCTATTAAGAAAGTGAGTACATATGAAGTGCTTTAAATGTAATGCGGATATGGAGTTCATTGATGATGAACTTGTACCGACTAATCTCTATGAATGGAGATTAGAAACTCGGATAGATAAATTAATCCGTAACGGAGAGATTGATCAGGATGAGGGGGAACTAATGTTCTCAATGTTCTTTGACTGTGACCATGAGTTAAATAAATCAGTAGCTTACGTTATTCGAGAAGTCATGAATGACGATGACCGTAGAGTATTGGAGATTCAATAATGCCTAATAAGAAGATTAAGCATAAACCATCAGTAGGACCATTTATCGAGGGTAATAAAGGCTATAAGGCTATTTGTATCCGTTGTGGGAATAAGACTTACGATGTATTTAATGAAACTGATTTAATGAATCTAAACAACTGCTGTAAGGGGGGTGAATAATGCCTAGTATCGAATTTATTGGTGTATCGAGTGACGATGAATCCGGTGATGAGTTCCGTAAGCAATGGGAACAGACTATCAACATGGATGCCATAGACAATATGGACATAGAAACACTGGACAAGTTAGCGGAGATACTTAAGAAAGTTAAGTAATCGTTAGAATTGGAATAAGCGTCTATCCACTTCGGATAGGCGCTATTTCCATTTTTAGAAAGGTCTAGAATCGATTTAGAGCATCGAAATAGGTCGATACCTTTACTATTGTCCATCGAACACAGATAGATATATCGGGAACTAGAGACCAGTAAACGATTGAACGTTATTTGCTCTGTTCGCCACTCGACAATCCTCGACCCGGTAATAGCTGAACTGCTACTGGACACCTAGACCGGCAACCTACCGGAGCGGGGACAATTCGGGACTAGTTCCATGACCACCGTCTAGAGCTGATAAGATTAAATCAACCTATTAAGAAAGAGGGACATTATGTACCTGAAAGATTTGGAACACTATTTCCATAAACAGTGTGAATACGGCTTGAACCGTTTGCTTGATTATGTTGTTGAGGAATACGGCGCTATCTGGACACAAGAAGTATCGGAGCTCCTAACAGAGGATGCTCACGACTACTTTCATCATCCAGTGTTTAACCAAACAGAGGAATTTGTCTATTACAGCGAAGCGATGGATTACCTATTGCTAGGTTGCGATAACGTACGGAGCGGAGCGGAACAGATACTGAACGTTGTCGAATTCCTTAACGCCTACGATGAAGAAACATTCGGAGAGATCCTATGGACTAAGCAGGGTATCGAAGCGTACCATTTGGCTAATATGCTTCATTACTGGATTGGCTACCATTACGCAATCCCGAAGCTATTGGAACTTAATAACATGTTTAGTGGCGTTACCTATAACGAGGTCGTCTAATGTCTCCAGTATTAGCATTCATACTTCTAGGCGTGTTCGTAGCCGTCATGATCGGATTAGATCGATGAACCCATACGAACTCATCGCGATAGCTTACAGCGTCTTAGCGTCATGCTTTATAGCCGTTAACGCTTACACGGACACATTTAAGCGCAACTAGTCACCACTAGCCCCCCAACACAGAAGCTCCCTACTGGAAACGGTAGGGAGCTTCTTAATGTCTAAACGCAGATAGATATATCGGTGAACCCAACCCAACAACAACTACCAAGATCCACTCCCTACGCTGCTCGACAATCCCCGACCCGGTAATAGTCCAATCACTACTGGAGCTCCTTCAAGCAATTCCCGCTCCTGCTGGATCCGACAAGATCCACCCCCCCCAATCTCCCGCCTAGCAACTAAGTCTAGGTCCACTACCCTAGTTTCTCCGTCAAACCCTGCAATACCCGCCGATATGCCCCGCCACCCCCCCTCCCCCCTTGTGATAGCAGTGTTTTGGGTGTTTTGGTTTTGTGGTTATGGGTTGTGTGGTGGGGTGTGGGTTGTTGTGTGGTTATGTTTTTATTTTTTTAGTTTTGTTTTGTGCGGGGTTGTTGTGTTTTTGGTGCGTGTGTTTACAGTTGTCCCTGGGTTCCTCCCAAGCATTTAGGTTGCTTTGACCTTGTAGTCGCTTTGTCCTGTGCGCTACGCCGTTATGCACGCATTCCCTTGTTTGTGTTGTCATAACGGTCCGTTAGCCCTTTAACGGCTGACTCACCCAGGGTTAGTGGGGCGCTTCTTTCGGGCGTTGCTGTAATGGGTCAAGGGATTACAGTTCCCTGTTGTGTGTTTCTGGTCTTGTGTTAGTATATCGTGGCTGTTGTTTTTTACAAGGAGATTTTTGTGTTTTCTGAAGATTTTGATGAAATTGATTATGATGTTGATGATGAGGTGCTAGAGTGTGGGTTAGAGAATCCTGACATTTGTGAGAGTTGTCAGTAAAGGAGATTATTGTGGCGTATGGTTATGGTAAGCCTATGAAAGCTAAGAAGAAGCGTAAGCCGAAAAAGAAAAAGTAGCGATATAATTAAATAAAAAATCAGGGGTGATATATATGGCAGTAAGAATAAACAGGTATCCAGAAGTTAGGAAACCTACAAAGAATCCTAGTGAAGAAGATTTTGTGCGTTGGTTGCGCGAAGGATATGACAAAGGGTATTGTTCTGACTTGTATTGTGAAAACCATGAGGGCGTGCATCGTGATGATGTCGATGAGTTTGAAGAATATCTTGAACGATATGAGGGCGAACGTGATTTTTGTTGGTCTGTAGTTCATGTTCATTATGGGGTAAATGGTTAGTGAAACATCAGGTTCATATACATCAACAGCGTTTGCGTAAAGGACTACCCGCTGTTATACATCGAACGTACAAGGGATCTGAGTACCATCAAGAGTTTGAGATACCGAAGGGGGCTAAAGTTGTGCAGTCTGATAAGCCGTTGTCGTGTGGCGCTAGGGCTTGGATTGAATGGCATGATTAATGGCTTCAGGTAAAGCTACCCCGATAGAGAAATGGGTGCAGTATCTTATATTGCGTCGCACGTTAAGTATGCACCAGGCAGCTAAACAAGCTGGCGTTAGTTATCATTCGGCTAGGGACAACGAGTCAGGCAAAACATCTACCCGCAATTATGTGGCAGCTAAAGAACAAGTAGATCGGTTAGGCGTATCTGACATACCCGAATACGATGATCTGCCATTAGAAGTGCAAGAATGCTGGGACAACATAGAGAAATTTGCGTTGCGCTATTTTGGCATTATTTTGCAGCCTTGGCAGATAGAAGCCACTGAGAAAATTTTTTCGCTTTTTGAAACACCTTTAGAAGAATACGTTGTTATCAATGCTCCCCCTGGTAGTGGTAAATCAACGTTTTTTGCGAAGGTGCTTCCGGCATGGGCAACAGTCCGTAATAGAGGTATTAGGGGCATGCTCGGTTCCTCGACGCAACGTCTCGCTGAATGGTATACACGGCGTTTGCGGGCGGAGTTTGAACGTGAGCATGTTGCTCGTGCCGAACTAAACGACATTAAACTAGGGTTAGCGGTTGACGCTGAACGCACATTGCAGCAAGACTTTGGTCAGTTTAAACCTGACGCTAAAGAAATTTGGCGTGCAGAAGCGTTTACGATTGTGCAACCAGGTGACGTAGCCTTATCGCAGAAAGAACCGTCATGGTCAGCGTTCGGTATGGACTCCGGTTTTCTAGGTGGTCGTTTTGATCTCATTATTTGGGATGACGTGTGGGATCCTCGCAAGATGCGTAACTCGGAATCTCGAACTGACATGTATCGTTGGTGGGATGAGGTAGCTGAAACACGGTTAGAGCCTGGTGGTTTACTTGTTTTGCAAGGTCAACGCATGGCTTCTGACGACATTTACCGTTACGCGTTAGATAAATTCGCTCCTGTCGATGAAGATTACGACGAAGTTGATGAGGACAAGGTAGACGGTGAAGGCGAACGCAAGTACAGTCACCTTAAATACAAAGCCCATTACGACGATAGATGCGAACAGTTGCATACTTTAGACGCTCCTGCATATCCTGAAGGGTGTTTGTTGTATCCTCGACGGTTGCCGTGGCGAAAAATACGGCACATTAAAGCACAAACCCCTGACAGATACGAAATTTTGTACCAGCAAGAGGACTCTGACCCTGCGTCAGTGCTAGTAGATCCTTTGTGGATTAGTGGCGGTCAAGGCAAAAACGGTGTCGATTACGTTGGATGCTGGGATAAAGACCGTGATTTGTGGGAAGTGCCACAATATTTGCCTGGTGAAGTTATGGTCGTAGCGTCTGCTGACCCTTCACCATCTAATTTTTGGGCGTTGCAATGCTGGGCGTACTGCCCTGACAGCGAATACAGGTACTTGTTGGAATCGTATCGTCGCAAAATGGATGCGCCTTCGTTCCTTGACTGGAACCATGATACACAAAAATTTACTGGCGTAGCTGAGGAATGGTGGCAAATAAGTAACGACATAGGTAATCCGATTACGCATTGGATAGTTGAAGCAAACGCAGCTCAAAAATTTATTTTGCAGTACGATCACTTTCGACGGTGGTCTGCGTTGCGAGGTGTGGAGCTAGTACCGCATTATACGCACTCTCGTAACAAGGGTGATCCGAAGTATGGTGTGCAAATGCTGGCTCCGTTGTACAGGTTGGGTCGTATTCGACTTCCTGGTAAGCAACGCACTGATGCTCGCCCACACTCTTTACTTTTAGTCAATGAAGTAACAAAATGGAACCCAGAAGGCACAGGGTCTAGAACTGACGACTGTGTGATGGCACAATGGTTCGTAGAGCATAACCTTGAAAAATTATATACGCCAATGGCTGCACCAGTAAAGCAATGGCGACCTACATGGGTAACAGAAAGTTAAAACATTGAAAAGCGCTGAAGAAATCGTAGACCTGTATTATTCCAGGTCATCTAATTATGCTGGTGTAAAAGAAAAAATGCGTCTGATTCGTGACCATTACAATGGTGATGTTATTGTGCCGTTGCCAGAGATAGATTCTACTGAGGCTTCATCTGTCGCTAATTTGTTAGCGCAGGGTTTGGACCAGACTGCTATGCGTATAGCGTCTGTTACTCCTGACATTGTTTGCCCACCTGAAGATGAGTCATCTAAGCAAGCGCAAAAATTTGCTGCAATTCGTCGCAAAGCGTTGTTTGGTTGGTGGCAGCATTCTCGTATAGATATGCAACTTGCGAAACGTGCAAGGCATCTTATTGGCTATGCGAGTAGCATTGTGCAAATACGGTTTGACCATGAAAGTGGTTGCCCGACTTGGCATGTTCGTGACCCTTTGACAGCGTATCCGTCTAATTTGCGTGGACCTGATGAAATGAGTCCTGTTGATTGCGTGTTTGGGTATGAACGTTCACAAGGTTGGATTCGTAAACATTACCCTGATGCTGCGTTGCGGTTTGCTGGCGTTAACGAAGCACCATACGATACTGCCAGACCAATAGAACTTATTGAATACGTTGACCGTGAAGAATATGTGTTAATAGCTATACGCAACCCTGCTCATAGTGTTGGCGTGCATACAATGAACGACAATCACGAACCAATCATTGCAGAATTAGAACGCACACCTAATAGGACAGGTATCTGCCCTGTTATCATGTCACAAAGAATATCGTTAGATGAACCTAACGGACAGTTTGACGGCATACTAGGAATGTATCAGCAACAAGCAAAGCTAATGGCGTTAGAAGTCATAGCTGTGCAAAAGGGTATTTTTCCTGATACATGGTTAGTGGGTCGTGCCGGAGAGCAGCCAACTATTATTAACCCTGCGAATGGGTTGACAGGTGAAGTTGGTGTTCTTCGTGGCGGTGACTTGAAAGACATGCAATTACAACCAGGGTTTATGACGAACCCTGCTATTGATCGTTTGGAAAGAGCGCAACGTTTAACTGCTGGTGTCCCTGCCGAGTTCGGTGGTGAGTCTACTAGCAACATTCGTACTGGTCGCCGTGGCGACGCTGTGCTTTCCGCTGTTGTCGATTTTGCTGTTCAGGAATCGCAACGTATCCTTGCTCGCTCGTTAGAAGCCGAAAACAAGATAGCTATTGCTATGGCTAAATCCCATGCAGGTAGCAAGTCTAAGTCTTTCTATGTTTCTATGGGCAAAGTGAAAGGCAAGGTAGATTATGTTCCGAACAAGCACTTTACGACAGATGACAATGTGGTCAGTTATAGTCACGCTGGGGCTGACATTAATAATCTTGTTATCGCTGGCGGTCAAAGGCTGGCAATGGGAACGATGTCGAAAGAATCCTTTATGAAAATAGATCCTCTTGTTGAAGATGTAGAATATGAACGCGATTCTGTGACTGCTGAACAATTAGAACAAAGTTTGCTGTCTGGTTTGCAACAACAAGCAGCGACAGGGGCAATACCACCTAGTGACATTGCTCGTATCATTGATCTTGTTAAATCAAACAAAGCCGAATTAGCTGAAGCTGTTGAAAAAGTACAGCGTGAAGCGCAAGAAAGGCAAGCTCAAATGGCTTCCCCCACATCCCCTGAAGCACAACCTGGCATAGCCCAACCCGGAGCAGGAGCAGAAGCTATGGTGGCTCCACCTCCTGCCGAGGGAGGGGCAGCCGGTTTGCGTGAACTGTTAGGAGCTATGTAATGCCACGAAAAGGCAAAGGACAAAAAATACAAACTGCTACTGGGCAAGGTTACGGCGAAGCCAAGATGCAAGAAGAAGCTCAAGCTGTTGTGCCGTTAGCGCAAATGGAAATGGGCGAACCTGTTGTTAATAGTATGCGACCAGGTGAACAAGACTTTAGACGACCTACGGAAAGACCAGATGAGTCAGTAATGGCAAACGCTGATCCGATGGGTTTCCAATCGCCTCCTGTGTCAAGAGAAAGAAAATTGAAAGCGTTGTCAATGCTGCCAGCTTTAGAAGCAGTAGCATCTAATCCGTATTCTGATCCTAAGTTAAGAAATTTAGTTCGTGAAATGAAATTGTTTGTAGGACCAGTAGACGAGTTGTAATGGGTTTTTTTGACAGAATAGGTGACATAGGTAAAGGTTTCGCTGACGTTGGTTTAGGCATCGGAAAATTCGGTATTGACACAGTTATGGCAGGTCAAGATATTTTGACTGGCGATGTTGATGAAGGTTTTGAAAGACTGCTTGAAAGCGTGCAAGAAGATTTACTTGGACAAACTTTGCAAGGAGCTTTTGGACCCGAAGGAATTATCGGATCAGTTGTTGGTGCGTTGCCTGAAGGTGTTAGGAAACCAGGTCGAGCTGTTGTCGGTCCAGCGTTTGAAGCGTGGAACTGGGCTACGGAAGAACTGGTAGACAGACCGTTAGGGACAATAGCTACGTTAATTAACTTGTCTTTGACTGGCAGACCGGATTTGTTATTTGACGGTTCTGCATGGGCTAGGGCATGGGACATAAACGACAAACGAACGCTAGGGCAATCAGTTACAGCAGCCATACATTTCATAGACCCTTTTGATGACGAAGCGTACAACAAGTTAGCGCAAGACCCATTCTTTAACGTGATGTCAGGGTTTATTGACTTTTCGCAAGAAATATTTTTAGACCCTATCGAACGTGGGTTGCGAGGAGTTAAGAACTTGTCAACTGGTAAAACAGTTGTAGCTGTAGCTAAAGAAGGTCGGCTAATAGAAAAAGGCATGGACCTAAACGATGTGTACATGATTGGTCGCAAGAAGGTAAGTAAGAACGGCAGGTTGGGTTATCAGTTGCAACCTGACCGTGTGTATACTCCTGGCGGTGGTTTACCGTTTAGGAAAGAAAAAGTCCGTGTTGGTGAAAATGGGGAACAGTTAATTGGTTTACGGACAGCTCTTGGAAGGTCAATTAATTATGCAAGAGTTGATTCAGTTATGGAAACTGCGTGGTGGGAACGTGCGTCTAAAGCTATGGACCAACCTAATTTAAGTTTTGCTGAACGTTTAGATGCGTTAGAGACTGCTACTGGTAAAAGGTTTTTGGGAGCTAAACAAGCTACTGAAGCGTTTACGTTGATAGCTAATGGTCCTACTGCTAAAGCTAGGGAGTTAACTGCCAGGGTGTTGTTGGGCGATGACCGTGTTTTTGATGAAGCTATTGCGTTGGCTGATGAATTGCAAGCAGAGTTAATTCCTGACGAAGATGGTTTTTCTTGGGTTGATAAACTTAAAGAAGCTATTAATAAAAAAGAAAAACTTGCTGAGATTGGTATTGAAATAACTGAACGTGCCAAGCAAGGTGACGATGCTGCAAAGTTAGCTGAAGTTCGTAGAGAACAAGAATTAGCTGAAACTGAAGTTGAATTTGGTTTAAGTCGTGAATTAGTAGACGAAGAAGGAAATGTACCAGAACTTTCTGGGAGTATCGAAGCTATAGATGCTGAAATGCGTGTAACAGAAGAAACTGGTATTACAGAAATAAGAGGTAAAATTGGCGACCCTAGCGAAGCTAGGAATATTTCTTTTTATCCACCTGATAAACCAGAAGGAGGCTACTTTGAGTTTGACACTCCTACAGAAGTTGTAAACAGCAATCGAATGATAGCTGACAATATGATTGAGTTTACGAGAGGTAGCGAAACTAATCCTGGTCATGCGTTCATTAAAATAAGAGGTGAAGGCAAAATTGAAATAATAGGAATGAACGTTCAAAATAATATTGTTGTTGCCCAAAGATTAGGCGGTTATACTGCGTATGAAATAGTGCAGAATCCCAGTACTGGCAAATTAGAGTGGCAAACAAGTAGCCAAGCAGTTTCTAGTATTATAGGCGGAAATCTTGAAATCGCAATAAATATTTTTACAAAAGATCTACCTAATGGTTGGATTTGGGGGTCTGAACCCACAGCAGCAAATATAGCTGAATACAAAAAAGCAGTAACTGAAAAACAACGAAAAGCAGAAATAATTTCAGATGAAGTTACTGCTAGTTCTTTAGCTGAAGAAGCTATTGATGACGCATATTTTGGCATGCCACCTGATTTGTTAGATGAAGGGACCATTCAAGACTTTCTTTCTAGGATGCAAGGTGGTACAGCAACCGAGGTAATAAATGAAATACGCGAGTTAGTTAAAGATCTTGCTGCTAAATACGGTGCCAAGTCGCTTGATGATCTTGCTGCTAAATACGGTGAGTTTACTACAATACAAAGAGTAACTTTAAACCAGCAAATAGAACTTGAGATTTTAAGAAAATTAGATTTAGAATCAAAAGGTTTAACTGTTAATGATTTCTTTAGTGATGAAGTTATTAAAAAATTAGACGAACAAATGTTTGGGAAAGTAAATGTAGACGTTCCTTCGTTAGAGGATGTATTTCCTACTAAATATGTTTCTCGGCAACAAGTACATCAAGCACTTGTAAATGACGCTGCTAAAAAAGGCAGATTGTATCCAATGCTTAAAACAGATGTTTCAAGTTCGATTGCCCAAATACAAGACTTGCTTTTAATATTAATGCTGTCTTTGCCAGAGTACATGGCTGGCAGATTACTGCCTCAGACAAGCAGAAAACCAAGGTATCAAAGTGAAACTGGTTTAAAAGAAAAAGCACCGTATATTAAAACGACTAGAACAAAACTTAAAGAATATGGTTTAATGCCAGATGTTCAATACGAAAATTTATTAAATGCGCTCATAGCAAAGCATAAAGATTTCTTTCAATATAAAGTAGCTATTTTTGAATCTGTAACTGGCAGCTCCATAGACACATTATGGACTAATTTTACAAAAGAATTATCTAGTCAGATATCGGGTAAAGACACAGGAGATTTGTGGGGGGCAACTGTTGAAGAAACGCTTGAATTAATTGAACAAAAATTAAAGACAGTAGACGAGTTAGAAGGACAAACTTACAAATATAATAATCCTGTTGCAGTAAACTATGAAAATTTAGAAGATAGTTTTTTTGCAATTAACGAATTTTTTACAAAATATTTACCTGAACAATACAAAAAATTTCCAGAAAAACTAGCTGAAATAACTGACGCTAATCTTAAAAAAGTTGTTCAAGAAGAAATGAAAACAGTAGCTAAGTTAGATCAATTAACTTTTCTAGATAAAGATTTTTATAGTACTGCTCGTTTAATTATGGATAATCCTGAGAATCTTTCTCCTGCCCAGATTGCTTTGCAGATAGTTAAAAGATTTACAACGTTTACAAAATCAGATTTAAAAAAACAAGTTCGGACAGTTAAAGAACCTCAAGTAATTAAAGTTACAAAATCGTTTGTAGGCGATCATTTGGATAGGGATTTACCTATGCCAGAGATTGTTAAAGAAACAAAAACTCATTATTTTATTAAAGCAGATTTTTCAAATGAAGGTTTTGTAGATCTTTATGATGATGCACAATTTTTTTCTACCGGTGATGATTTTGACAAAGGGCTGCGAGCTAGTGCTAGGGCATTAGCAAAGAAAATAGATAAAATTAAAAAAGAAACTGTTGAAGAAGCAGTTTCATTAAAAGAAGTTAAATTTGCTGAAATTTTAGGTGGTCCTGAACCTGGTGTTGTATACACAGCTAAAAAATTAAAAGATGGTGGTCATGGCGTAACTGCTAAAGGTGCAAGAAGTCCTATAATTAAACTTAAAAAATCTGGTGGTAAACCTGAACGGCGTATAGAAATTTCTTTTCGTAATCCAAGAATAACAATGCAGCAAAGATATATTCCGCCTACACATGGTAACGCTCGCCCTAAAGGTAAACCTGGTGATGACCCTCGATTTGCTGCGTTTAAAAATCTTAATTTAACAGGAAATATTATTCTTGAAAGAGTAGAAGTTAAAGGCAGCCCAAAGCCAAAATATCGGATAGCTGGTTTTACAACTTTCCAAAAGCAAAAGAAAATACCATTTAAGCCTGAAGAATTGCAATTAATTGGTTTTGAGTTAGATGATTACGCAAAACTTTATGACAGCCCTAACGCTGTGTACGAAGATATTGTTGAACAAAACTTTGGGATTGCACGCGCGACTTCTTCTGCTAAAAAGAAAAAAACAGATTTTGAAGGAGTTGGCGCTAAACGGCAAGCACCTGGAATAAATGAAATGACAGGTCAATTAGCTTTGATTAGGCATCATGTTCAAAAACTTGTTGACAAAATTAATCAAGAAGGAATTGAAGTTCCTGCACAATTAGAAATTGTTACAGAACAATTAGACGAGTTTGATGCTGCGGTTGCCGGTGTTGAACCTACTCAAGAACTTGTTAATTTCAATGCGCTTGCTGATTTATCTGACGAAGGGTTAGATGCAGAAGTAGTTAAATTAACGCAAGAAGTTGAACAATTAAGCGCTGAGTTAACTCCAACTCTTGAAAAAGTTAACGCTGTTGATTGGGAATCGTTGTTTGATATAGAAATGGCTAAACGTTCCAACATGCAACGTAACAAAGGTTTGTTTGGTGGCGAAGTGCCTAATACGCCAACGCTTGAAGAATTGTTTATGGATGATCCTGGGAACGTAGCGTTGTTGTCTACTGTGTTTGATATTATTGTGGCTCGAAATGAACTTGGCGGTAACTTAAATGATTTAGATTTATTCGCCGGTGACCGATTTGGTTTTTTAGATACTTATTATGGTGCGCCTTTCTTTGCAAGAGCTGGAACTGTTGCAGCTAAATTAGAAAAAGCTGAATCAGATGCAAAACCAAATCCGATGCCTATTGTTGAAGGACTTGTAAAAAAAGATGAACCAATGAGTGGCTTAGATGTTATGGAAGCGTTAGGTCAAGTTGAATTAACTGAATATTACAATCGTTCTATTACAAGTCCTTTAGGTATACGAGCTTTTAGAATATTTAATCAACGGTTACCGCATTCGATGATTTCTTGGAATCATACGTCATCGATTTATACGCAGATACAACGAACGGTTGAGCAAGTAGGCAAAGTCAAATTGCGTGTTCCTGTAAGCAGATTTAGTAAAGAAGAATTACTTAAGTTAGCTGGTGATAACACATCGCAAACAAGAAGAATACAAACTGTTGGTAACGATGGCATGGTTGAAGTTAGGTTAATTAGTTACCAGGAACAAATTGAGTTTATAGCTGAAATTCGTAAAATCCTTGCAGAATCTTCGCAAAATGTTCGTGTTGAAAAACTTAAGAATTTGTATGAGGAAGCTAATGCTAAGTGGGCTAGGCGAGGCGATGATTTAATTAAGAAGTCTGGTGTGAAGTTAGATATGTCTTTGGAAGAAGCGTACATGACTGCTGGTGCTTTAAAAGATAATTTAATTGGGAAGAAGCAAGCTACTGGCGCTGGTAAGCGTAAGCCAAGGCAAGCTGTGTCTGTTGGGACTGGAACTCAAATTCCTGCTACTACTGCTACTGCGGCTAAAGTTAAGAAAGGTTTAGAAACAGGTATTTATAGCAGGTCGCATTTAGATATTCTAGATGCTAATGGTAACCCTGTTAGGATTATTTCTGGTTTGTCTCCTGCGATGATGAAACAATCTTCTGTGATTCCTCGTTGGGATCTTGTAGGTAGGTCTGTTCGCAAAATTATGTATGAGCGTGGCATGACTACTCGAAGGTCACAGTTTGGTAGAAAAGGTGAGTTGTCTGAGTATGATATACAGCGCGAAATTTTGTTATCGAAGAAAGACGATATTGAAGCTAC
>Ga0181416_1000043_pt1 | contig 26887 bp, 44 predicted proteins | sample 39SPOviralmetaG_FD_130141 | JGI IMG/M metagenome (GOLD analysis project Ga0181416, IMG submission 130141) | Marine viral communities from the oligotrophic San Pedro Time Series (SPOT) site, San Pedro Channel, CA, USA - 39 SPOT_SRF_2013-01-16 | ecosystem: Environmental > Aquatic > Marine > Strait... | reverse complement strand
TCTTCAAAAGAAGGTACTTTAGATTCATCTTTATTACCTGTAACTATTTCACCTTTTTTCTTATTTTCGCCTAATACAGTTGTGCCTCCTTCTTTATCTGTAAGTACCCCACCACTTTTTACAATATCTTCTAAGGATCTTGATGTATCCTTTACAAACGTTGGAGGTGTAAGAATACCTTCGTTAACACTAGGATTAGCAGATTCCCCTGGAGAAGGTGCAAGATAGTTCATAAAGTCTCCGAACCCTTCTTTTGTAAATCCTACATTTTTTCTAAACTTATTAAGATTGCCTCCTATGCTATTTAGAAAGTTTTGAAATTTTTCCATTATTATCTCCCGTAAACTGAACCTAACATGGTCTGAGCTAGTCCCATCTGACTACCTATCATGTCTCTCGCCATCTGTTTGTTCCTAGCATCTTCATAGAGAGGTGCTAACTCCTTATATCTCTTCTTCTCTAATTCAGTTGCTCTTTCTAAACTCTTCTTAGTTTTCGCATACTGACTTAATGGAATACCTAAAATACTAAGGTCTGGTCCTGTTAATGGATTATTAACATCAATACCTGCCATTCCTCTAGTAACGCTTTGTCCAGCAGCTCCACCTGCAAGACCACCTATTAAACCTCCTGCCAAGGTTCCTATACCAGGTGCAATTGCTGTTCCTATAGCCGCTCCTGCCTTAGCTCCAAGGAAGCCTCCTCCAGCTGTTCCTGCACCACCTATCGGATCTCCACCTAATGCTTGTAAACCTCCCTGTATTAGAGGTAATCGTGTTGAACCCATCCTCGCAACACCCGCTGCTCCTCTAGTTAAAGCTGATTGAGAAATAGGAATACCACCATAACCTGCCATAGGCATCCCAGCCGCTGCTGCTGCAGTTTTAGGAAACGCTCCATATAGAGCTTGATTACCATATGATCTGGGACCTACTTGGTTTAGTAAAGTCTGAAACAATAAAAAATCTTGTGCTCCCATTTTCTTGTCAGCCATTACTAGATCTTCTCTCCGTTCTTATCTTTTAATTTTATCAGTACTATCATTATCCTTGCATGTAATCTGATGTAGTTAAATATTTAGGTCTGTTAGCACCAGCTATTGCCATATTCAAAGTCTTACCTGCAGCTGCACCACCAAGTGATCCTGCTAACGTTACAGCAGCTCCTTTAATAATACTCTTTCTGCTAGCAACAGGATTTATTAAACCTAATTTACCGGCTGTTCTACTTCCTGCTATACCTCCACCTAATGCACCTACTGCTTGTAATCCAACAGGAAACCCTACAACACGTATCTCAGGATATCCTTCTAAATTCTCAGTAGTTCCTTTAAGTAAACCTAGTCCTAGTACACCACGATCTTGGTACTGACTGCTCATAGCTTTACCATATCTCTGAGGAGTGAGACTAGGTATGTCTTGTTTAGCTGTCTCATATTTTAAAGGTCTACCTCTTCTTCCTAAGAAAAATCTTTCAAACATCTCCATGCCAGGTTCTGCTGTTTTTCTTCTATCTTGTGAGCCTTTCTCTGCGTATGATTGTGCATACCCTTTTGGTCTAAATAATTCACCGGGATTAGTTACATCAAAAATACCTAAAGAAGCAGCAACAGGTGCTCCAATAGCTCCTCCTAATATTGCTTTATCTAAAGGACTTTTTAAACTTTTTAATTTTGGAACATTAGTTTCTATTACTTTCTGTCCTATAGCAAGAGGATGATTATATCTCCAATAAAACTGTCTAGTTCCGTCTGACAATACATCAGTTGCTATCTGTGCAGAATACCGTCCTAAATACTCAGCTAAATTCTTTGCTTTATCTACTTTTACTGGATCACCTTTTGCATATGATTGTCCAGATGCTTTAGAAACAAAATCAGTCGCTGATGTGCCTTCATATCCTTTTTGAGCAGCTTTAGCCACTTCAGGGTCTAACGCTGTGTATCTATATTTATCTTTAGATATATTTATTAAATCTTGTGCGTCAACACCTTGTATAAAATCAGATTTAAAATTACGTAAAAACTGCAGAGGATTCATGTTACATTCCTCTCATTGGATTACCAGCCATTTGGTATAAAGTTCCAGGGGATAGATTCATGTTCTGTCCGTCTCTAACTTCGTCTCCTTGTATATCTCTAGAAAGATAAGTAAGATTATCCATGGCAGATTGAGGATTAGTCATTAACTGACTAGTTCCATATCTTTGGAATATCTGCTGTTGAGCAATATCTCCCTGAGGTTTAGGGTAAAACATTGGTTCTATTACAAAAGGAGCAGCTATTGATGTGGCATACATACCAGCCATCTGTGGTCCAGAAGGAGCATAATAACCTTTTGACTGTGCATAATTAGAAAGAGTCTTCATTACTTCTGGATTTAACTGTCCAGACTTTCCTACTCGTGTAGCAGTTCCTACTTGTCCCAGATTTGCAAGCTGTTTTTTTATAGGATCTAAATCATCAGTGTCACTAAAAGTATATTTCTTTCCACCTGCAAAATTAATATTTTTTCCTAATACTTTACGTGTACCTAAAGCTCCTATTCCTGTAGCTAATGCTGCACTACTTAATGTATCAGCAGCTCCTACTGCTACTCCGGCTAATGGATTACCAGTAAACAAAGCAGTAAGACCACCAGAAAATAAACCACCTGTAGCAGATGACCGCAGTAAAGGCATGAAGTCTTTAAACTTTCCAGCTACTTTAGATCCTTGTAATAAGCCAGCTACCATTTTATTACCTAGTTAAGTTAATTTTACTTCGGGTGATTCTTTATCTGGAGTTTCTTGTTCCATTTCTTCAGTCTTCTCACCTTGTATCTCTTCTTTCTTTTCTTCTTTTTCTTTTTTAGGTTCTGGTAAAGTATTCTGTTCAGCTAATAATTGAGCTACAGACATGTTACCCTCAGCCTCATTTTCAGCTCTACCTTTAGCCTGTCCCATTATATAACCCTTAGGATCAGGATTCTTTAATCTAGGCATAGGATTCTTAGATGCTTCACCGGGATTTACAGTCGGACTTATTCCATACGCCTTCATCCACTGTGGGTTATAGTCAGGTTGATCTTGTGGACGCTGATAAGTCTTAGCTCTACCTTCTTCAAAGTCATAATCCATAGCTCTGTTGAATCTACCTAAACCCTCGAAGAGTTGGTAGTCAGAAGTTACCTTATCATTATCGTCAAAAAATGGAGTATTAGGAGTAAAGTTCAATCCTGGGTTTTGAGTTAACTTACGAGACATTGCACTTTTAGTTAGATCCTTACTTTCAAACCTAGAAGGATTAAAAGGATATTCTCCTGTTGCTGCTTTACTCGTAAATAAATCATCGAAATCCAGACGTTTAGTTACGTCCCCTCTTCTATTGAAAGGATTGGTTACATATCTACCAAGTTCTAAACGTGCATCTTTTACCATTATTTTTTAGATTTCTTTTTGTTATTTAATCCTACCAATGTTTTACGAAGACGTGCCTGTTTTACAGTACGTTCATCATAATCATCTGGGTTAGATAATACATTCTCTTGTAACTGAGCAGTGGTAATACCTTTCTTCTCAGCTTTGGCCGTAAATGCACCAGGTCGCTTTATAGCATCTTGGATAAACTTTTTCTTTTTCTTCTTTTTCTTTTCAGCCATTCTTATCTCCTTCCTTCTATTCTAGCTCTTCTCCTATCCTCACTAATTTCGAGAGATCTCTTTATTATTTCTTTCTGTTTATCACTTACGTTTTGTCTTATATCTAAAGGTGTCTTACTTGGAGGTATTTGAGTTGGCCTCATTCTTTTACTATCTGGGTTGTCGCCAGACTGTCGTATTCCGTAAATATCTTTTACAGATCCAGTTTGAGTTCTATCATCTGCAGATGTTTTAGGTGGTCCTCCTGTATCTACATCATAATCTCTAAATGTAGATTGAGTCTGAGAGCGTCTTCCCTTCGTGTAATAAAGATTAGGATCACGTCGATTAACAATAGTACCTGTGTTAGAACGTTGTTGAGCATTTAAAAGATCTTGTAAGAAAGCTTGAGAAGTAGATTCTTCTACTCCCATTTCTCCTCCAGCAAAATCAGCTGCCTTTCTTCCAGCCTTTCCTTTTTCTTTCGAATCAATCATCCTACGTCCAGCTCTCATCTCAACTGTAGCTGGATTTATAAGCATCTCAGAATCACCCATATCAGTAGTCGTCATCTTTCCATCTTTAGACACTCCATACTTAACACCACTAAGAGGTGATGTCTGTGCATGTGCTCTTTTATATTCACCTGATAAAGGAGCTAGAATGACTGGCATCTTCGTATTATCTCTGATTATCTGCTGACTAGTTTCTCTCATACTTCTAATCCTTACCCCTTCTTTGCCTTTTTCTTTTTCTCCTGCCTTAACACCTTTACTATCACGAGGTTCTACATATATCTTTTGCTGTTTAGCTATAGCTTGATTTCTTTCTAATTCTTTTTGAGCAAACAAATCACTATCTTTAGCTTTTTTAGCAGACTCCATTTCCTGTCTAGCTCTTCTCTCCTGTGTTTTATATAAACCCATTTCTGTTCTGAGATTCTCTAACTGTCGCTGCTGATATGCAGCTTGGTCTGCTCTAACAGCAGCAAAATTCTGTGCTATCTGTGGTGCCACTATTCCACTGGAAGCAGGTACTTTTAAACTTAAATTACTAGTCTCATCTATGTAAGGAGCACCTGTTAATCCAGTTCTTTTCACATTAGCTTTCGCATAAATATTTTCTATCTGTTCTAGTTGATAATCAATCTCGTTTAAAGCTTCTCTACTAGTTTGTCCACCAAGTGATTTATATTGATCTTTTAACTTCATTAAGTTTTGATATTTAGTTTCTAGTTTTTGTAATTTACCACCCTTCTCTGGGTCCATAAGCTCACTAGTTAATCTTCTTACATCCTCCGAATAAGTAAACGATTTAGAAGGCATAGTAGGAACCTGTTCCCCAGTTATCTGAACTGAAGGTACATTCAAACTTTTAGCGAAGGCATCACCACCATAACCTGTGGCATATAAATCAAGAGCCTGTGCTCTCTTTGTGTATTTAGATCCATAGGAAGAAGCTGTTCCTAAACTTACTCTTTTAGCTAATTCTTGATCTACCCTACCTGGCCCAGATGGTTTTCCAAGTTCTTGTAGCTGTGTTTTAATCTTTTGTCTTTCACTTTGTAAAAACCTTTGTGCAGGCAATCCGTCAGGTGGTATATTAGAAGAACTCAAATTATTTACAGATGAACCATCACCCCCACCAACATTCGGAGGCAAGCCAGCATTCTGGCGGTTTTGAGAAACTTTCAGAGATCCTTGCCCGTTTGCCACTCTCTCAGCCTGATCAACAGGAATCCCATCAGGAAGTTGAGAAGAAGCAATATTAACACCTTGATCAGTAGGTGGAGCCGGAATATTATTTTTAGCTACTTGATTTTGTATCTCTGCATCAGCTAAATTAGCAGCTTGGTTTACCTGACTTACATTTACATCTTCATTACGTTGTAAATTACGAAAGACCCGTTGCTTAGGTTGATTAGGGGAAATAGCATTTTTTGCCTGTTTACTAGTTCCAAAGGAATTTAGTAGTTTTTGGAATGGATTCATTAACCTCTTCTTCCTCTAATTTTGTTTATATTCTTGTCATAAGCTGTTGCCATCCTGTCTTTTAAACTGCCTACTTTTACTCCTGAAGTATTAGTGCTAGAAAACTGGCTCATTATCTGACGTATCGCATCATCATTAATCATACTTGGATCTATTCCCATTCTTTTTAGGACTGGTATTGCTTGTTTTCTAAGTTCAGCTGTCTTTTGTTTACTATAATTAGCTATGTCGTTTACGGCTTTAGATCCTTTAGCCATAGTTTCTTTTATATCTTTCTTTCCACTAAGATCTTTAAGTAACTTACCATCATTTATTAAGGCGACGGTAGAAATACCACCTACTGCTAGTGCTCCAGTTGCTAATGCACCTAAATTGTTGTTATCTGGTTGCTGCTGGTAATACTGAGACTGATATGAGGGATTCATTTACTCTTAACCTTTGCATTTCTCTTCTGTCCATTCTATGAGCAAGAAATCTACTCGTGATAGCATTAAAACAGGGAAATTACTTAGTAAATACCAATAATGGACGTTGAAGCCCGCAAAGATAAGGTAGCTGGACTAGAAGCTATAAAGAATAAAGCTTTAGAGATGGCAAAAGACGGTAAAGACTCTTTAGAAGTCCGTGATTTTGTTACAAGTGCTAAGAAAGAACTGGCCTTTGAGGTTCCAGATGAGGAAGCATTCGGTAAGGCAGTGAAAGCAGCCGGTAAATTTAAGAAAAGTAAGAAAGATAACTAATATCTAAAACTCAAAACTTTTAATCACCTGGAAGCCGCACTTTTGGGTGATTTTTTGGGCTAATTAGGGTTTTTTACTACAAAATTGGCTCCTTATAGGTCTAAATAGGGTACAAAATTACCTGACGCTTCTCCACCCACCCTCCCGTTGCTGATACTGTATAGAAAAAAAAGAAGTACGGGGTACCCTTACGCAGCGGCTTCACCGCTCGCTCACGTTGTTCGCTCGCTCGGTACTTAACTTCGTTTGGATCTTTGCGAGAATAGAAGTCTTGAGTAAATGATAGTAACATTTGTTTACAATTAGTTACATTCTTTGCTATTTCGCCGAGTTTTCGTCGGGTTTCCCTTGATTCCCGCCCGCAATTAGGTGAAGAGCCTTCGCTCAGTAGAGTCGAGATAGAACTGTAATCACCTGTAACAAACGTTGCTACTACTCGGATCACAGCTTCGAGTCTATCCAAATCATTACATCGTTCAATTTATTGCTATGTTTTCTAACACTCTTAAAGGTATCAAGGCTGACCTCAAGCCTGCATACAGTACTGCACGTTCAGCCGGCACCGCCTGGCTGGACACCAGTCGTAAGTATGTATCTCAGAAGATGCATAAAGCAGCCAACATGCTTGACGTGCACCCCGCTCGCTAACGCTCGCTGCTGTTGTATATAACAACGGGCTATCACTCGCTCACTTCGTTCGCTCGTTAATCAAATCCTGTACTCGGTTTGCCCACTCGCAGATGTGTATGGGATTTAAATTTTGGAGTATTCGATACTATTTATTCCTTAGCATCATGAATTATTTCATTCTTGAAAGTATACATAACGATCCTGAATATCATCTTATTCCTTTTGAAGATCGTGACGGTGCATATCTTCCAATATGTACTGAACATCCCTCAGCAATGCCTGATTGCGTAGCTAAACAACTACACGATCATGAAGTTCGTAAGACCATGGACGAGTATTACATGGGAGTTAAACCCCAAGATAACTACTCTATCTTTCGTCATTCGGATCGACCTGTTGGATTCGATGAGATTCCTTTCTAACAACTCCCTGACTACGCTCCTAGCTGTATGGGATTTAAATTTTGGAGTAAATGATTCTCTCCCTTTGCTTCTTCGGAAGCAGACTGAGGGATTCAGGCTCAATAGGTGCCACTAGCCACTGGCGATGTGGGAACACCTCTAGCAGCCTCCCTCACTATTCAATTCAACTCAGAGGTAACTATGTCTCTTGCTGCACTAACTCCTGAACTCACCCAGATATTATCTGAGGTAAAACAGTTAGGTCACAACTCAGATAACTTCCTGTTCTGGTCTTTCCAGATTCAAGATATGCCAGAGTGTGACAGGGATCTTGCAAAAGTTATGCATTGCGGCTTAACTGTACTTAAAGATCCTGAATTTTTATCATGACTACACTCATCGTCATCATCTGTGTCACCATACTGCTCTATATATTCCTGAAGAATGTTGGAGCGTATGGGAAATAGATAGTCGAGATGTTGGAACTGGTTCACCAGTGGAGGGTTCGATTCCCTCCTTCGACCTTGCCCTCTGTGGATATGGGCACCACTCAATCAACTGTAATTCAAATGCAGAAAGCTACTTTTACTGGCAACATCATCAATGTCAAAGTCGTTGATGGAGTCAAAGACAAGTATGATACTTTCCTTGCTGTCACTGTTGCCGCAGAAGACAGTAAGAAGAACAGTATCCGTATCAAATACACCGACAACAACGGTATGCTCAAAGCTACCCAGAATGGTGAAGACCTAACTGGTACCCGTGTAGTTGTCCATGGTGACATTGATCTAACGGGTATCCGTTCTCATTACACCCAAGATGGTGTGAACAAAACGCTCAAGCATCCTGAGATCTCTCTCAACTATGCCTACACCGAGCGTGTATCTTCCAGGAAGGAAGAACCTGCTGAGGTTGTAACACCTGAGCCTGTAGCTGCCAAGTAACTGGCGAAACTCCCTTCGGGGAGTCGGTAGGAACTGACCGCCCTGCCCTGACGATGCCAGGTCATTATTCAATTCATTACTAAAACTATGGGACTAGACCAGTATGCTTTTTCTCGACCAGCTGGTACCACCAACACAATTGATTGGGAGAAAGACAAAGAACTTTATTACTGGCGTAAACATCCAAACTTACAGGGATGGATGGAACGCTTATGGAGAAAACGTCAGTATGGTGATCCTGACAAGCCTGATCCACGTACAGGAGAAGGCTATCAAGCTCAGTCATACATGCAAGATCCATTCAACGATAAAGTCGTAGAACTAAAGGCTGAAGACATCCAAAGATTACGATTGGATATCAAGAACCAGACTCTTAACGGAGGGTATGGAGATGCCTCTGGTTTCTTCTGGGGTGATCCCTCGGATGAATATTACAGAGAAAACGACATCGAGTTCTGCGACAAAGCTGAAGAAGAACTCAAGAGAGGCATGAGAATAATGTACTACTGCTCTTGGTAACTACTAACTGGGCATGCTAATGACCCCAAACATTATCAGTAAGTCCCAGACTCTTACATTCATTACATTCAAGGCTATGAAACCAGACATTCAAGCATGGTATTACCCTCGTGAACACAACACACTCGACAGAGTAAGGTACATACCAGTACAACAGCCACACACTGTGGAGTATCAGAAATACATCAATGGTTCATGGGTTTCCGTGGATTTTTTGATGTTTGGCTCTGATACTTCCGTGAAACAATTCCGAGAAAGAATGAAGAATTGGTATGAAGAGAAAGCATTTGCTTCCATATGAAAACATAGGTACAAATTCCTACACTTATTGTGTAATATCGACCTAATGTTTTTTACAATAAATGGACAGTACATCCTCTGAATCTCACCAATACGACTTCACAAATCCTAGTCACACCAGTGTATTTATCAAGGATGATTTTGTAACAGTAAACATCGTGATCTCCCCTGGAATCACCAACGAATTCAAATTCAAACGTCAACAACAACCACAAGGAGGTAACTCAGAATGACGAAAGACAAGAACAACAAACCACGCATTCCAGATGCCATTGATCTCAACAGACTCAAGAAGATGCAGACTGTTGCCAAGATGAAAGAGTTTGCAGATCAAAGAGGAATGGGTTTTGTAGGTGGTTACTATGACGAGAAGACTGGAGAGTTATTCCAGATGGACAACTTACCAGAAGGTGTAGACCTATCTAATCTCACACAACCACTCATACCTGATGATCTAAACACGGAGGGACTAGATGAGTAAAGACAGACCTACTGGAGGTTTTCGATTCAAGAAGAGAGTACCAATTATCAAACTTCCGTTTGGATTGGGTGATGTCAAAGTCAACTTTTCTATGAGTCATGGTATTGAATCTATTACAGCTCAAGGTAAACTTGGCAAGCTGCAAAGCAATATCAATTACAACCTGCACAAGAAGACAGTACAGGGTCTAACCTCTGTATCTGGTACTGGTTTATCAAAGCAGTACACCTTGCAGAACAAAGAACAATCTGAATCTAAACCAAAGGAGGATACTAAAGATGCCAAAGCCTAAACCCATTGGTCAACGCTACAAAGTAGGTGACCGTGTATATAGGAAATCCCCAGATCTAAGAGCTGACAACTCTAGTTTCAATGCTCGATATGGAACTATCACAGGAGTAGATAGCAGTCCCAATGCAGTTGGTGCTGTTAACTATTACTACATGGTTAGATGGGAAGGTTCAAGTACTAGATCTTCCTCTAAACATATGCAAGCCAGGTTACTACCAGCTGAAGACAAATGATTACACCTCGTGCTCCTAGGACTTCCTTTGTAAACAGACTCTTACAAGGTATTTCAAGTCCTGCAAAACTCGATAAAGCTTATCTAATCCTTGATAAAATGTTTAAACCTATTCCTTATAGATTCAAACATAAAGTCCTGTCCTTTTTGCTACGCAGAAAGTATAGGGGATTTAAGTAAAGAGGAAGAGATAAGTTTTATCTTATGGGGGCTGCGTATCCTACACGCAGACAATTCAACTCAACCTACAATTTGCCATGGAATTTCAACTTCCGAGTGTCTTGCAAAAGAAACTCACGCCTTATGATGAGGTACGCCGCAAGGTAGAATCTGCGAAAAAGAAGGCAGTCCGAAAAGCAAGCAGACCTTTTCATCTTGGATTACCTCCAGTGGATCTATTGATTCCTAATGATGTTCTACCAAGGAATTGCGACAAAGAAGATTTAATTAAAAGAATCACTCTCAATGAGCTGAACAACAGATATGCAGAGTTATCTTATCCACAACAGAAAGGATACGAACAAGAGATACGACATCAAAATGGTAAGCCACTTACCTTCAAGAAAACAGACAGACTGGTTCATACCACTAATGGTCTCAGAGTACAGAGAAGGATAGTTCTATATCACTTCGAAGGGATGTGGACATGTCTGTGGATACCCCACACTGACAAGTATGTCTATGGTTACAGCTTTGCTTTCAAAGATACCAAGGCAAACCTAGCTCGTTTCGAATCTTACAATGATCAAGACAAGAAAGTATTCCTCAAACCTGATCAATATGATGATGAAAGGGCATTCAACCTATCACATCTGGGAGACAATGCCTACAACGGTTACAGCTGGAACAACTGTCTACCAGTAAAAGTAGGTAAGACTAACTGGCGTTACAAGACAGTCTATCTAACTAAAGACATGATCAAGCAGGGTCATGATTATGATCCATCTAAAGGTATATTTAGTGCCAGGGAAATTGAGTGTTGGCACTCTAAATCAGGTGCCTTACATTCACAGCTTAAAGAATGGCAAAGAGTTCTGGTACAGAGTCTTCCTCGTTGGAAATCTATTGATGAATCAAGAGGTCATTACACCAGTAGAGGTCTTAAGTTATTTAATCGCATCTTTCCTGAACAGAACACTCTCGGTTATGTGATCAGAAATAACTACCAAAGTAAACAGAAGAACTGGTCTTATGGCTATAACGGTTCATCAAAAGATGAGAACAAATACCTGCTTCTAGATCCTATGAAGAAATGGGATGTAGATAGTCTCAAGTCATTGATGTTTCGTCTTCTTAAGAAAGAACCTCTAGATCTCTATGAGCGTAGACACAACATCGGAGATCCCTTCTGGAAACCGGACGGCTTGGTTGAGAAACCATACTTCAGAAAGATGTTGCACCTTGCATTGGAACATTCTGAAAACAGACTGTATCAATCTGCTGAGGAAACCATGGAATGGGTGACTGCACCTATTGCACGTATGCTTCATATGATCAAATGGGTTGATTACGTCCTGACTGTATGGCCAGATACTCCTATTGATTACTTCCAGACCTACGAAAAACATCTGATGTTAATAAAAGCTCCTTCTGAAATAAAGGACATGGGTTACTACAGAAATAGAGGTGCATATCAAGAGAGTGATTGGATTGAAGCACGAGTGAAGATGGTCGAAAGAAAGAAGATTTATCTAAAGCAGATACCAGTCAAAACTTTCTTCGAGTTTGTCAAGAAAAGAGCAGAAGAATACAAGGCTGAAATTACACACAGCTCGTATGATTTTGACTCTGATATGCAATCTCACATATGTCACTTCAGAGAATGGGAGGACACAATAAGTCTTCTCGATGACATCATAGGCAGTCTAATTACCGCTGAAAATTCACCAACACCAGTAGATGTGGTTGCAGGAACCAATGTTGAATCTGTAGAACTTTCCAAGCCACGTCGCTGGCGTATAACTGAGTTCCATGATCATCTCATGGGTATTCAATGGAAGACTAGAAATGAAGACATTGGTTTACCACAGGATCTATTTCCCAAGCCTGTCAAAGTTACATGGCAAGAAGCCTACGCTAAGAATGCTCTTTATCAAAGTACCAAAGGTCTTGAAAATGTTGACACTGGTAAGTCAATGTGGTCTGAACATGAGAACTCAATGATGTCTTTCTTTCAGCCTATTACTTCTCACCAGTTGGCTGACTGGGGTAGAGCCGTGCGTAACTGCGTAGGTAACTCCAACTATGCTTCTGCCATTGGTAGAAAACGTTACTTCATTGTCCTGGCAATGGTTGATCACAAACCTAGATATACCATCCAACTCAAACTGAGTGATGGAACTCTGGTTGTAGATCAGATAGCTGACATCGGTAACAGAAGACTAAGTGATGAAGAGAAAGACTTTGTAGAAAAGTCCATTGCAGTTGCACTACAGCGTACTGCTGAAGAAGATCCAAACTATCAACCTGAGGAGGAATCCAAATGAACACCAATCATGGCATGACAATCGAAGAGATCAGAACATCTGTGACCATGGCTTTATGTAAGTCAATCACCATAGAAGATCAACATTCCATTATGAAGATCGAAGATGATGTCAAAAAACAATGTGACATTATCGGTGAACATCTAGGAAATAAATTCCTATTTGTTTGCATGAGAGATGCAGAGGAATGTATGACCAATAAAGCTAAGATGACTGACCTATTCAAGAAGTTTGAAATAGTTGGTCCTAGATTCTCCGCAGAAATTAAAGATTCTGAAATGGAATCTCTTTTAGAAGATCAGGAGGAAGAAGAATGAACAAAGAATTAGCTCAGTACATTAACACTCTCCTAGCAGAGAAACAAAGAGAAGTTATATCTAAACAAGATTATTTAGATAAGATCAATGGATTAGAAAGACACTTTACTGAATATCAAGAAACAGTATGGGAGTTGGGAATGCTTTACAAAGCACACACAGCTATGGATTCCATCATTGAAAAAGAGGAGGTTACTAATGGACAATGACCTAACTGTAGATGAGTATCGAGAGCTTCTATTCTTAGTCAATTATCATGACTTAGGTAGAAGAGTTCGACATTCAGAGCACAGAATAATCAAACGCAAACTTCAAAATCAACTAGCAATTCTCGAAGGCAAGGAGGTGCCTAACAAATGAAAACTTTATCTAAAAACAAACAACTATTTTTAGCAATAGTTAGCAAGCTAAATCGACAATTACAGAATCTTGATCATCATTTATCAAAGAAAGATGCCATTGCTCTTTATGATAAAGAGATTTCTCCTTACGGATATCCCACTCATCAGTCTCTTCTGATTGAAAAAGGGGTGTCCATGATGATGTTCAATGGAGACGTTGTAGAGAAGGGTCTTAAAAACAATAAAGGAGAACAGATGATGGGAGAAGGCTTCGGAAAGGTAACCAATCTTTGTCCTACTTATTACATAACTGATGATCTAGCTGATTCATTGCTACGAACAGAGCCACCCAAAAGTATGGATATTAATTTAGAAGTATTACCTTTGGTGCATGTAGTGTTCTCTAAGAAGTTCAAGAAAGAATGCCAGTTAAAGATAAGAACAATATCAGTGAGGAAAAGAGAAAGAGGAATAGAAGTCGATGTTTACCTCCGACGCCTAACTTCAAACTTCGGAAATGATCTAACCATGTCTTTCTTTATACCTTTTGATGGTGATGGTCATTGTATGTTCTGTGATACAAAAGAATACTTCAAGAAAAATTTGTTAGAGAAAAATTATTTCAAGATAAGAGCAGCAGCCATCAAGCCTCCAGAATATCTTGAAAAAAAGAACTTACAAGATCCTGAAGGTCCTGGTGCTACTGTAGCTAAATTATATGCTAACGGTAATATTAATTTTAGAATTCCGATTATAACTCACGAAGAAGCAGAAGAAACTATAGATGAATTCATAGAAAATCTTACTGAGCCATATCGTTTCGTAATTAATTTACTTTGTTTGATGACGCAGGAACCAGAGATAATTAGTGTTCAATCTCCTCCCTCTAAGTACACCTCGGCCAGTAACAAAGGTTTTAATTCTGAAAAGATTAATAATGTACCTAACGTGCATTGGCTTGGAGAATACTTTACAACCAGAGTGGTTGACTCTAAAACAAAAGAAGGTGAACCTCAAGGATGTAGTCCAAAGAAATCTCATTGGAGAAGAGGGCACTGGCATACTATCTTGCAAGGGCCAGGTAGAAAGCAAAAGACTATGAAGTGGTTCAAACCCACTTTCATTAGAGGACACAAACAAACAGAGGAGATATCCAAATGAAAACACTGATCTTGATAGCCTGCATTGCAATAACTCTTTATTACATCTATCTAATAGCTGGTCTTGCAGATATTAGAGCAGAGAGAAAGAGATTAGAGAAGAAAAGGAGGAGTAGACGTGGCTATTAATTTGATTCCGCTCAAGGCTACTGTGTTCTTTGAACCAGATGAATACGTACAACATTGTGAAGACAATGGTACTAAACCCTCTCTCGATGGCTTCGAAGAATACGTTAGTAACGAGATGAAATACAAGGGTCACAAACTACCAGTTATCGAAAGAGACTGGGGTAATTATCAATCAGCTTATCTAGTAATGGAGGACGACGACTAATGAGTCACAACGGTAACACTGAACTGTTGCTTTATTTTTTCGAAGAAGAGGTAGAGACAGTTCAAAAACGATTCCCAAAACTCACTAATGCACAGACAGAACATGTCGCTGCTAAGAGAGCATCCAAACGTTTCTGGGAGAGAGCACAATGACTAAACCAAAGAATCCAAAAGACTGGGTACCTGCTAAGGAATTCAGGATAATAAAACTACCAAGAGAAGAACCTATGAGTACCGCTCAGTTATTAAAAGGTTATATTAAAGGAGTAGATAAAAAGGAGAAAAAGACTAATGGCAAAAGAAAAGAATAACACCGAATGGTTAGATGAAGTTATCAATGAATTAGAAGAAGATAAAGAAGAAGAAGAAACTGAAATAAAACCTCCTTACCCTGTATGCCCACCCAGACAATTTATTCCAGGATACGATGATTGACAATCCACTACCAAATCAAATCATGCAAGAAAAGCAGAGAGACTTTGAAAATGAATTATTCAAAGAATACTCTGACAAAGAAGCTGAAGAATTATGCTCAGACCATTGTGTCTGGGATGAATTCAGATCAAGCTTCAAAGAATGGTATCACGATTACCTATCTGATCCAAAGAAACAAGATCCTAACGACATGATTGATAAGAAGAGTCTTATTGATGATTGGTGGGAAGAACATGGTGATGACCTAATCGAAGATAAATGGGGTGAATCAGGTAATCCTGGCCCATATGAAATCGACCCCACACCACAATATCTCTATGATGATTCAGGTGGAGAACCTCCAGTATCAGCAGAAGAGTATGCACGTAATTCGTTAGACAGTAAAAGAGAATCACATGGACACCGATACTACTCAAGTAATTGGTAAGCTGGCTTCGTTTATAAGTTTAAAAGAATTAGAAATTAGAGAATATGATTCGTCTGGGCTTTCATTAGATGTAAGTCTATTCCCAGTGTGTACACTTAAAAATTAAATCAAAATGCTATGCAATTCTTATCAGCAATCAAGCCTTTTATCCCACAACCCCATGCGTTTCTTGGTGAAGACCGCAATTACAATGTTGGTGTCACTTTTGTTGACGACTTGGGTCTTACCGATCGTCATAATGTAAGCCTACGTTACGTTCGCAACAGCGAGAAACTTGCTCTTACTAATGGTGCAATACAACCAGATGGAAGCTGGAAGTATGTAACAGCAAATGGTACTGAACATGTATGTGGTGCTGACAAAGCATCTACATTCTTTGAAGAGACATCACGTCGTGCCGAGATCGCACAGAACATGATGAACAAAATGGAAGAAGCTAATTCAGGTGAGGTAGTAGATACTAAACCAGACGTAGCCACTACCTAAACCAACTTAACTAAGCAAGAGAAGTGTACTGGTTAGCACGATAGCTAAACTTTCTCTCTTCTCTTCTTTTTTTGTCAGTTGACTTTCCTGGATTGTAGGAAACTCCTCGATAAACAAGTGTTGTCATAATTCGGTATCTAATGTTACTAAATTATAATAAACTACTTTTAAGATCTCCGTAGTTCATCCTGTAACACTTGTTACACTTTATTTACTTGGATAGAGTTTTTGAACACGTTTCTTACGTTTTTCTTCCTTCTCTTTCTTAGTATCAAACCAATGAACTGGCCAACGATTCATTCTTAGAGCATACTTAAAATTCTCTTTATCAGGCAGTTTTAACTTCATTATCAATCTTATCTTCGTACATTATTAATTCTACAATGAAACTTCTAGTCGCTTGCGAATACTCAGGTATTGTCCGTAACGCTTTCTCAGCTAAAGGTCATGATGCCTGGTCATGCGACCTTCTTCCAAGTGAGCAGCCCAGTAAAAAACATATAGAAGGAGATGTACTTCCTATTCTAAACAATGACTGGGATCTAATCATAGCTCATCCACCCTGCACTCATTTATCTGTAAGTGGTGCAGCTAGATGGGCAGAGAAGGTAGCAGACGGTAGGCAGCCTGCAGCTATTAAGTTTGTTGAGACGATATGGGATTCAGAGTGTCCGAGGATTTGTATCGAGAATCCTGTGGGTGCTTTGTCTTCTAGATCAAAGCTAGGTAAGGCTACTCAATATGTACAACCATATGAGTTTGGTCATGCCGAACAAAAGAAAACAGGTTTCTGGCTAAAAGGTTTACCAAAACTAGTAGGCACTAAATACATAGATGTCTCTGGTCTACCTGACAAACAAAGACAACGCCTTCACTGGTTGCCACCATCAAAAGATCGCTGGAAGATACGTTCTCGTACCTTTCAGGGAATCGCTGATGCAATGGCAGATCAGTGGGGCTAATTCAATTCAATCCAAACTAATGATTCCATTACTTAAATTTTCCAAAAGCAATGGCAAGCTAAGTAACCGACTTATCTTTTCCATTCCAGCAGGTTATACCTGCCCATATGCTGGTAAATGTCACACCTTTGCTGACCGTACTACCGGTAAACTCAGAGACAATCCTCATGGCTGCAGTGAGTCATTGGAATACCGTTGCTTCGCTGCTATGGCAGAAGCCAGATTTCCTGCCGTCCGTGAAGCCAGATGGCATAACTGGGATCAGCTCAAGGCAGTTAGGAATATTCATGTAGATAAGCATCCAAGTAATCCAAAAGATTATTACCTTGCTATGCAGCAGCTAATCATGGATTCCCTTGATGCCCAACCTCACAGAGATACAGTACGTATCCATGAAGGTGGTGACTTCTGGACTGAGCATTACATGAAAGCTTGGATGCTCGTAGCAAAAGAACGACCACAAATTAAAAAGTTCTATGCCTACACAAAATCTCTGACCATGTGGTACAACCTACGAAATGAGATCCCTGACAACTTCTATCTCACCGCATCATATGGAGGTAATGAAGACAGCATGCTCATTCGACATCCAGATGTTTACAAACGTATTGCGTATGTGGTTTACACAGAACAGGAAGCTGAAGATCTTGGACTAGAAATTGATCACGACGACTCTCATTGTTTCGGTGACAAACCTTTTGCACTGTTAGTACATGGTAGTCAACCCGCTGGCTCTGATGCAGGAGCTGCAATTGCACAACGTAAAAAAGAAGGAGGCTTTATTGGTTATGGCAAAAAGTAAAGTAGATATCGCTGTTGATTATCTAAAACAGTGTGGCTGGGAGTTCAGACCAGCAGAAAAGATTAATGGTGTCTTTAAACCCATGGGTAAATATGATGCCAGGAATCCTGCTCAAAAAGATTTTAGTATTTATGACAACAAAACTCTTAGGAGATATGCTTGCATGATTTCTTTTGCAGAATCTAAAGGTAGAACTTGGAAATACACAGGAGATTAATTATGAAACTAACTAAAGAACAACTCACTCCAGAAGAAACTGTCATGCCAGAAGGGGAAGACAAATTTGAATGGGTAGATTTAACAGAATTAGCTGCTAAAAAGTATCCACATCTGGGGGACGATTGTGAGTAAAAAGTAATACAAACTATTGCCAAATTACCAGTTTAAATTATCATTTATCTATTGAATGTTTAAACTAATGGCATACATTATTTCCACAGAGATTGAAGGTACTACTTATTGTATTAAGACAAATGTTAAAAAGAATTGTTTTGAATTAATTCCATTAATTACACAGTCTGATTTAAACAAAGCCTTTACTCCACCTCATAACACACAAGCACGTTTTATCTTAAATTGGATCAATGAAAACGACCCCTCCCTCGCCGGTAAAGAACTTAAAGTTCAGCCTGAAGCCAGATACAGAAGATGAAACCTGGCTGATATTCGATTTAGAATCAGATGGACTTTATGATGATGCTACGCAAGTTTATTGCATAGTTTGTCACGACATAGTATTAAATAAGATCTATAGATATGGTCCAGAAGATATAACAAAAGCACTAGAACATTTGTTATCTGCTGATGTATTAATAGGTCACAATATTATGTTTTATGACATACCTTTGTTGTCTAAACTGCATAACGTTATCTTTAATTGCAAAGTCATAGATACTCTTGTCTGTACAAGATTGATATGGCCAAAAGAAACATTACTTGAGCTTGATTACTCAGCCATGAGGCATGTACCTCCAAGGTTGAAAGGGTCAGCTTCATTAAAAGCATGGGGTTATCGTCTAGCAGATAACAAGATAGACTTCAAAGACTTCTCTCATTACACAGAAGAGATGCTTGAGTATTGTGTTCAAGATGTGAATGTAACAAATAAATTATTGCTTCACATAATTAAACAAAACTATCCTCAACCTTCTTTATCTATCGAACATGAATTTGCTTACTACATTAATAAACAGATTAGAGCAGGAGTTCCATTCGATATTGATGCAGCTCTTGATCTTGTGGATGTTCTCCGAACAAAGCAAAAAAGACTGGAAGGAGAGCTAAAAGAAATATTTCCTCCTATAAAATACTCTGAGTGGTTTACTCCCAAGGTAAACAACGCCAGTAGAGGTTATATAAAAGATGTCCCTTTTGAGAAAATTCGCTATGAAAACTTCAATCCTGGATCACGTCAACAAATTGTGGAACGTCTACAACGAAAGTACGGATGGACACCAAAAAGAACGACTGATAAAGGAAATCCAGTACTTGACGATGATGTCCTTGAACAACTCCCATTCCCAGAAGCTAAACAACTAGCAGAATATATGCTGGTCAAGAAGAGACTAGGACAGCTAGCAGATGGTAAAGGTGCGTGGTTAAAGATGGTTAATAATGAATCAGGTAGAATGCACGGCAATGTGATAACAAATGGGTGTATTACTGCGAGATGTGCTCATAAATCACCCAACCTGGGACAGGTAGTTGCGGCTTACTCTCCCTACGGAAAAGAATGTAGATCTTTATTCCATGCACCTTACGACTGGGATCAGTTGGGAATAGATGCAAAAGGCTTGGAGATCAGAACACTTGCCGGATATTTAGCCTTATGGGACGACGGTGAGTATGCTTCACTGGTAGTCAATCCAGAGGTGGATATACATACTTATAACCAAGAAAAGTTTGATGTTCCTACCAGAGATATTGCCAAACGTCTGTTATATGCCATGCTTTATGGGTGTGGTGCGGCGAAAGCTGGCACGATTATAGATCCTAAAGAAAAGAGTGAGGAGAAGTTGAGAGTACTTGGTCGGAATGCGATTGATGGTTTCCTAGAAGGAGTGCCTGCATTACGCAAACTAAAAGATCAAGTAGAAGAAACTATTGCAACCAGAGGCTATCTGATTGGATTAGATAAACGCTCACTATACTGCCGATCCGCATTCAAAGGATTAAATGTATTACTTCAGTCAGCTGGAGCAATCATAATGAAACAGGTAGTGATCAATGTAAACAGAAACATCAAAGAAAACTTAGATCTGGAGTATGGTCAAGACTGGTTTCAGATGCTGATGATCCATGATGAAATACAGATTGCTTGCAATCCAAAACATACTGCAGCAATTAATGAAGAAGCGTTAAATGCTTTCCCAGAAGCACAGCAATTCTTCGGGTTCAAATGTAAAATTGAAGGAGACTCAAAGGTAGGCTCTAACTGGGCTGACACCCATTAAACAACTAGGCATTGCTGATTATTCCGACTGTTGCAGTCTTGTACATCTTCAGTATGTAAGTCCTAGACTTCCCTGGCATGAAGCAAACTGCCTTTCACATAGCTACTAAATTTATGAACTTAGCTTTTTTATGTGCTCAACTTGCTGATGAACCCAAAAAGGTTTATACAAGCGAATCCACATCTAACGCAACATGTACGGTCATGTTACCTCCAATAGGAAACAAAGCACCTACACGAATTCAACTAACAGTTTATGGAAAGCAGGTAGATCAACTGGCTAATCTAAAAGCTGGATCACAGATCTATCTTCATGGTTCTAAACTCCGTTATGATATTGAGACTAAACAGTTCTCACTTCAAGGCGGTAACTTTGGAACGGTGAGCCATGAATACTTTCCTGTCTTTAATACAGTTATCCTCAGTGGTCGCTGCATAAAGAATATAAACAGAGATGATGAAAGAGACTTTAAAGTAACTGCATCTGGTCTGATGATATGTAATCAGAGTCTGAGTGTAAACACAGGCAGAAACCAGTCAGATATCTTTAACTTCTATGCCATCAACTCCACAGATGATCGCAACAAACTTGCAGAACTTCTGAAGAACTTCACTAGAAAAGGTGTCGGTCTTACTGTTCAAGGTCGTTTACTGACTGATGAATGGAAAGATAAGACAACAGGACAAGGTAGATCACAGACTAAGATTCAGCTAATACAGATGACTCTTGGTCCAAAGACTCAATCAGATCCTAATGTTATAGAACCTAAGAACAGCATGGCAAGCGAGACTGCTCCCGCATCTCTTTGGGGTAACCAAAAGGATGAAGGTGCTCCAGCTATAGGAGGTTTACCTGGCTTAGAGCCGGTAGGTTCTCCATGGGAGACAAGCAATGTCCCAGCTGCTGCAAATGTTCCTAGTTCCGCACCTGAAGGTGAAGATCCTCCTTTCTAAACTAAACTGATTAAATCTCCGAAATTACTACGATGATTACTCGAACAAAAACCGAAAAAAGCTCCGAAATTACAAAGAGCAGAGACGTTTCATCCTTTGCGATGTTCAAACAAAAAGAATTTGTACAAAGCTATCAAGCTCCAGTAACAATTCAACCTCTAAACAAATCAAAAACTGTAGGCTGGTTCATTCGTATGTCCGAACTGGAATCATGTAAATGGACAGCACAAGAGAATGATTTTGAAGAAGGTACTGTTCTTTGGAATTACAAACAAACTTTTGGTAGACCACCTAAAACAAGTGTTGAGCATGGGTTAAACTTTGTATCTCCAAGAGTACAAATACTTCTTAAATCTCCTTTGATGATAGAAGAGACTATCAACATGAAGCAGATCATCGGTACTTTCGATGATGATGTTTGCAAAGCTCAGTTCGATAATGACAAAGTCGCTGCCGATCTAGCTGCAAGTAAAGGAGAATTATACAAACGTAAGTATCAAGTCAGAACCAAATATCTGATAAACATTCTTACTAAAGATAATAAACCTGCTCATGAGGTTCCTATCTGTCTTACACTAAAAGGTTTGAATGGAGCCGATCTTTCTGAACATCTAAAAAGATTTGAGAAAGAGATGAACAAGTGCTTATCAAAAGCTCTTGATTCAGAGGTTCCAATAAACTACAACGAGAAGTTTCATGCAACTACTGTATTCACTCCCTCTCTTGTCCAAGACATGCGTGGTGGTAATAACGTAGACATATGTGCAGTTGAGTCATTTGATCTACCTAGTTATGCAACTCAGGAGGAATCAATGGAATCACTAGATGCTCTTACTATTCCCGATGAAGATCGTGAAAAGACATGGAAATTCCAGGATATGTATATTGACTACATTAATATACACTCCAAGGCTGATGCTACTAAGTTAGGTGGTCAGTATGGGCTGGCTCAAGATGTAGAAGTACTTCCCGCAAGTAGAGAACCAATAGCTGCTTTACCTACTGGCGAAGATGCTTCCTTGTAAAATATAAATGTGTAAACCACAACAAGTTACATGGCGTCCTGCGAAAGCAAGGTCGCCTTTTTACTATGAACAAACATCAACGAGCAGCAGCAAAAACAGCAGGCACTTATGGATTATTAGGTTCTGCAATCTTATTGTGCGTAGGTAGTCCTCTAGCTTGGGGAGTATTAGGTTACGGTACCTATCGAATAGGTAAATCCGTCTATGAAAGATCCAAGCAAAATGCTAAATTAAGCAATGATCATCACGATCTATTTGTCTAACTCAACCCAATCATGCCAACTAAAACTCAAAAGGAGCTGAACGAGGCTCAGGCTTGTATTTATTCCAAGTCTAATATCGTTCGTGCTTATCCAGATATAGAGGCAATGTCTATCAAAGACATCCGAAAAAAGCACGGTAAGATCATTATCAATGATGAAACCAAACTGGACCCTAAACCTATTCAAGAAGCATTTACAGAGTTCACTAATCGTGTTCCTCACTTCTTTGAATATTTATCTCCTATAGGTGGTGCTCTAACTCCTTGGAGAGATCAACACTACGTGTTATGGAAAGGATGGAAATATCAATATCCATATAGGAAAAACTTAGTTGGATTACAAAAATTCTGTATAGAAAAAGGTATTCACAAGATACCTTATATAGATGGCTTACAGGCATTGATACAGCCAACAGCTGGAATCAACTGTAAGTTACATGATCAAGAAGTATTGAAGCCTTTCAAATTACCATTTGAAGAAGCTGACCTTGGTTATGTAGTTGCTCCTGATGGCAAAGGTGAAAAGAGAGAAGAAGTAGATCTATTGACTCCGTTTAAAGAGGATGTAGATGAAGATGAAGTGAAGGAGAAAGAAGTATCGGAACCAGAGCCTTGGTGTTCGTGTCCTTCCTTCCAAAGACAACTGAGACATGCTGCACAATATAAGGAAGAAATCAAGGACTTCCGTATTGGTTGTAAGCATTTATCTTGGATTCGTAAATTTAGACACATCTCTGGATTACGCACTAAACTGCACGAAGAAGCACCAGGTCATATGCCAAATCAGGCAGTGGCTTGGGGTTACAAACCTCCTACAACAGAAGGTCTACCAGGTCAGTTTAAACTTCTGTATACCAAATCTGGTTACATGTCAGCTCCAAGAGATTGGAGATGGTACAAACCAGATCAATCTTTTACAGAAGAAGATGCATGGCCACTGTTCACTAACATGTTGAACAATGGTTACACTTACTACACAGGCTCATCCTTATCTCAAATCGCTCAATTTTTCTAATGAAACTTAACGAAACCCCTATCGAATCCATCCAAGAAAGAGAAGTCTTTCAAGGAACAATGGTTGACTTCAATGAAGATCAATTCTGGAATCTAACAATACTTTCTGCAAAGAAAAAGATGCATATAGATGAATATGCTCTCAAAGTTCTTTCAGATCATATTGAAAAAGAAATGAAGAAGAAAAGTATTCCGTTTCTAGATAAGAAACCAAGTAGAAAAACTTCTTAATTATCTATGGGCAATATAACCATCCTTCAACCGTAGGGCGTCTATGGTCATGTGTAAGTCCCATATCTTACCTATCTAACTCAACTTTAATTAAATGCTCGAATCTATCATGACATCCGTCCTTCCTATTATGAAGGACATTCTTATTGCAGCAGCTGTAGCAGTAATCACTTTTGCTATCACAAACATTCAATCATTCATTCAACCTGTTTAATCATGACCGCAATTCAACCCAAAGAAAACGATTACAAAAAACTAAATGTAATTGATTTATATAGAGAAGCAATGGCTTTAACCAAAGCCAGAGATGCTGGTGACAAAGAGTTAGTAGAAATAACTCAAGAGGATTATGAAGCATGTCTTAAATACAAATGCGAAAAAATAGACAAGATCTACTTTGCATTGACTGCTAATGAAACTATCCTTGATAAGATTAAAGAAGAGACAGCAATGCTTGCTGACGAGAAGAAGAAAGCTGAAAACAATGTTAAGGGCATTAAAAGGCTGTTAAGCTATTTAGTAAGGACTCTTCCTTTTGCTGAGAGATCACCAAAACTTACCGGTAAAAATTATCAATTTACAATGGTAAAGAACAATGATTTAACAGTAGAAATATCTTCTGACTTAAATAATTGGTCTGATGAAGAAAAAGAGAAGTTCTGTTTGCAGCAAGAAGTCAGCACTACCAAGAAAACAGTGTTACGCTTAATGTCAGGTGACATCTATGATGAGACTACTTCTAACTCAAAACCCAAAACAACTCTTATTCCTAATTTAGATGAGCTACGTAAAACACACATCAACTCAGGTGCCTTACCACCAGGGGTTAAAATCACCCAAGAATATAATGCTAGACGTAAACGAATCGTCGGATTGGATATGGAAGCATCCTTACATACAAGAGACGTTCTATCAGAGGTTACCAGTACCGGAGAATCCAACTGACGCCAAGGATAAACTTAAGTGCCATCAAGATGCAATCGATGACTTTCAATCCCAAATTGAAATCATCGACATCGAGATAGAAACACTCAAGGAAGATACTGGTGATGTGTTACCTTACTTGATTGATAAGGATGTAGAGTTGAAAAACAGAAAGCATAAATTGCTACAAAGTAAGAGATATCATAAGAATGCTGCCAATGCTTACTCTTACCATTTAGAAAAAGCAGTATAGAATAGGAATACAATACTTCTAAAGGATTACCATGAGTGAAGCAGATAAAAGTAGAGATCCAGCATCTTTATTTCAATTATTAGCTAGTTTCACGAACGATGGTACTCCCTTAGAAGCTTTGCTTGGAAGTAAGGTGGAGTGGGGAGTTACAGTATTAACAGCAGGTATGCTTGCCAATGAGAACCTAGCATCCAGTATGACACCAGAAGAAATGGTGGATGGTGCTATTAATTATTACAACTTAGTTCAGGAAAGACTAGCTTACTACAGGTCTAACCAAGTCCATTCACTAGAAAAAATGATGGATAAATAGTATATGAGTGGTGATTTTGAACTACATGATGAACCAATTCTCTTTTATTCAGAGGAGATGACAGTCACAAAGATAATTGCTTTGAAACATAGGGGAATTAAACTCCATCTTTATAGTCGAGTAATGAATAAATTAGAAGAGAGTAAAAAATCATAGAAGTAAAATAGAGAGATTGGAAGTGATATTAGTAAAAGATGAGTCAAACAAAAGCCCAACTAATTGATACATTAATTGCATCTTTATTACCAGCATCAGATAGTGCTGTTGACATAGGTAGTAATGGAGTACGTTTTGCAAATATTTACGGTGATACTTTATATGGAGATGGTTCCAACCTTACTGGTATTACTTCAACAACAATAAATACTAATGCAGATAACAGAGTAATAACCGGGTCTGGTACAGCTAATACTTTAAATGGTGAATCCAACTTACTATTTGATGGTTCACTATTAACTGTAGAGGGTGTAAGGGTAGGTAAAGGTGCAAACTCTGTTGCTGGTAACACTGTTCTTGGAGAACTTGCTTTAGATGCTGCTGTTACTGGCGGAGAAAATACTGCCGTTGGATTTTCAGCTTTAACTGCTAATACATCTGGAAGTGGTAATACTGCTGTAGGAAGAAATAGTTTAGTATCAACTACAACAGGTGCTGCTAATACAGGTATAGGTCGTGGTGCTTTAGCAACAAATACAACCGCAAGTAACAATACTGGAGTTGGTTATAACTCTTTAAACGCAAACACAACTGGAGCAAGTAACACAGCAGTTGGTGCAAATGCTTTAGATGCAAACACTACTGGAATTAAAAATACTGCTGTGGGTGTTGATGCATTAGGTTCAAATACAGATCAATCAAATAATACTGCTATTGGTTTTCAAGCATTAATAACTAATAGTGGTGGTTATAGAAACACTGCCATTGGTTACATAGCAATGCAGCAGAATACAACAGGTCATGATCTGGTTGCTATTGGTGAGCAAGCAATGTATTCAAACACAACTGGACAAGATTCTGTTGCTGTTGGTAGAAATGCAATGGGATCAAACACTACTGGTGATTTTAATACTGCTGTGGGTGCATATGCTTTAGATGCAAATACTACTGCTCATAACAATACAGCTCTTGGTTATAATGCAATGTCAACCAACACAACTGGAACTCAGAACACAGCCGTTGGTGCAGAGGCTTTAGATGCTAACACTACAGCAGATAATAATACAGCGTTAGGTTATCGAGCTTTAACAACAAACACCACAGGAGCAGGTAACACAGGATTAGGTCGTGGTGCTTTATTTTATAACACGACAGCAAGTAATAATACTGGTGTAGGTTACCAGGCTTTAAATGTAAACGAAACTGGAGTACAAAACGTAGCGGTGGGAGCTTTTGCTTTAGATGCAAATACTACAGCTAACAACAACGTAGCAGTTGGTCATGAAGCTTTAACTGCTAATACGACAGGTACAAGAAATACTGCAACGGGTACTATTGCTTTAGATGCAAACACAACTGGAAATGATAATACTGGTTTTGGTTATGGGGCTTTAGGTTCTAATACTAC
>Ga0181416_1000042_pt1 | contig 27311 bp, 18 predicted proteins | sample 39SPOviralmetaG_FD_130141 | JGI IMG/M metagenome (GOLD analysis project Ga0181416, IMG submission 130141) | Marine viral communities from the oligotrophic San Pedro Time Series (SPOT) site, San Pedro Channel, CA, USA - 39 SPOT_SRF_2013-01-16 | ecosystem: Environmental > Aquatic > Marine > Strait... | reverse complement strand
TTAGCATGGAAAATGCACCTGCTAATATGTTTTTTCTTGAATATATAGCTAGGCCACAAACGGCAGAAATGTTTTTTGAAGATGTATTAATGTCTTTAATATTTTATGGTATGCCAATATTAGCGGAAAATAATAAACCAAGATTATTATATTATTTAAAAAGAAGAGGTTATAGAGGCTATTCAATGAATAGGCCTGATAAAGCAAGAAATAAATTATCTGTAACAGAAAAAGAAATAGGCGGAATACCTAACTCTAGTGAGGATATAAGGCAGGCTCATGCTGCCGCAATTGAAACATATATTAATGATTACGTTGGTATTATTAATGATGGTGAATACGGAACATTGTATTTTAATAGAACATTAAACGATTGGGCTAAATTTGATATAAATAAAAGAACAAAGTTTGATGCTGCTATAAGCTCAGGTTTAGCAATTATGGCATGTAATAAAAATAAGTATAGACCTAATGCTGAACGAATAAAACAAAAAGTTAATATTACTTTAAACAAATACGAAAATAAAGGAACTACATCAAAAATTATAAGAAATTATGGCTGAATCAGTTATGAAAGATTACTTTCCAAGTCAAGCTGCCAATGATGATAAAAAATTGTCAATGGAGTATGGCTTAGAGGTTGCAAAAGCTATAGAAAATGAATGGTTTAAAAAATCATCTGGTGTTAACAGATATTTACAAAATCAAAATAATTTTCATAAATTAAGACTGTACGCACGAGGCGAGCAAAGTATACAAAAATATAAAGATGAATTGTCTATTAATGGGGATTTGTCATATCTTAATTTAGATTGGAAGCCGGTTCCTATAATACCTAAATTTGTTGACATAGTTGTAAATGGTATTGCAGAAAGAACTTACGATATAAAAGCATTTGCGCAAGACCCTAACGGGGTTAATCAAAGAACTGCTTATATGCAAAGGATATTAGTTGACATGCAAACAAAGCAAGCTACTGACTTTATTCAACAAAATTTTGGTATTTCTTTACAATCTATGTCTAATCAAGACATGCCTGAAAACAATGAGGAGTTACAACTCCACATGCAATTAAACTACAAGCAAGCTGTTGAAATAGCAGAAGAGCAAGCAATTACTACTATTTTTAATTTAAACAATTATGAATTAACTAAGAAAAGATTTTATTATGATTTAGCCGTCTTGGGAATAGGGTGTGTTAAAAATACATTTAGTAATTCAGAAGGAATTAAAATAGAATATGTAGACCCTGCTAATTTAGTATATTCGCACACAGAATCTCCGTATTTTGAAGATGTATATTATATTGGGGAAATGAAAAAAGTTACTTTAGTAGACTTGAAAAAAGAGTTCCCTAATTTAATGGATGAAGATTTACAGGGATTAATAAAAAATGGTGGTGGTAGTTATAATTTATATAATAGGCATACAAGTGGTTCTAATAAAACAGACAACAATTCAGTAGAGGTTTTATATTTTAATTATAAAACTTATATGAATGAAGTATATAAAGTAAAAGAAACTGCAACTGGTGCTGAAAAAATTATTAGAAAGTCTGATGCATTTAATCCTCCTCCAAACGCCAAGGGATTAAGATTTGAGCGTATTGCAAAAAATGTAGAGGTTTTATATGAAGGTGTATATATACCTGGTGCTAAAAAACTTTTAAAATGGGGTATTGCCGAAAATATGTTGCGTGAAAAAAGCGATGTAAATAAAGTTAAGCTTAATTACTCTATAGTTGCCCCTAGAATATATAATGGTAAAATAGAATCATTAGTAGGCAGAATAACAAGTTTTGCGGATATGATTCAATTAACCCATTTAAAAATACAACAAATACTTTCAAGGATGGTTCCTGATGGTGTTTATGTTGACGCCGATGGTTTAGCTGAAGTTGATTTAGGTAATGGTAGTAATTATAACCCTCAAGAGGCATTAAATATGTTCTTTCAAACAGGTAGTATAATAGGTAGATCGTTTACATCTGACGGCGAAATGAACCCTGGTAAGATACCAATTCAAGAAATAAATAATTCAGCAGGTACTGGTAAATTAGCCGCTTTAATTAGCACTTATAATTATTATATGCAAATGATTAGGGATGCTACGGGATTAAATGAAGCAAGAGACGCTAGCTCGCCGGATAAAAATGCTTTAGTTGGTATACAAAAACTTGCTGCTGCAAATAGTAATACAGCAACTAGGCATATATTGCAAAGTGGATTATTTTTAACAACTGAGACTGCTGAAAAAATATCTTTAAGAATATCAGATGTTTTAGAGTATTCACCTACTGCAAAAGCTTTTGTTCAAGCAATAGGGTCACACAATGTTGCAACACTAGAGGAAATGTCCGAGTTACATTTGCATGATTTTGGTATATTTTTAGAATTAGAACCAGATGAAGAAGAAAAGCAATTACTAGAAAATAATATACAAGTTGCTATTGCGCAAAATAACATACACCTTGAAGATGCTATTGACATTAGAATGATAAAGAATGTTAAATTGGCGAATCAATTGCTTAAGCTTAGGAGAAAAAAGAAAATGCAGGAAGACATGCAAAAAAATCAAGCAAATATTCAAGCGCAGGCGCAGGCAAATGCCCAAGCACAGCAAGTAGCAGCGCAAGCAGAGGTCCAAAAACAACAAGCTTTAACCCAAAGTAAGATACAGTTAGAACAAGCTAAGGGCCAACTTGATATGCAAAAACTACAAGCAGAAGCAGTATTGAAAAAAGAATTAATGCATTTAGAGTTCCAAATGAATATGCAGTTACATGGGGCTAAAAATAATGTTGAAAAAGAAAAAGTAAAAGAAAAAGAAGATCGTAAAGACGAACGAACAAAAATACAAGCTAGCCAACAAAGCGAGCTTATAAATCAACGTAAAAATAATTTACCACCAAAAAGTTTTGAATCTGGAGGTAATGATATTTTAAGTGGTGATTTTGACTTAGGTGCATTTGATCCTAAGTAATATATAAATTGTATAATCATATAATATTTTATTATGGCTGAAGAAATTAAAGCAAAAGCTGTAGAGACTGAAGAAAAGTCTATACAAGAAAAAGAACAAGAATTACAAAAAAACTCTGGGTTTGATGAAGAATCCGGCATGTACAAAGTAGATTTAACACAACCCCCAGCTCAAGAGCAAGAGGAAACAACAGAAGAACCAGTGCAGGAAAAGCCTAGTGAAGAAGTTGTGGAAGAAGTTGTTGAGGAAAAACCTGAGGAAACAAAGGGAGAAGAGGTTGAAGAAGAAACAATACTTGAAGAAATTACAAATGAAGAAAATACAACTGACGATACAGGAGTGGTGGGATGGAATGAAGCTACCGATGCCACACCGCAACAAGAAGAAGTATTATCGCAAGCTGAAACACAAGAACAAGTAGATTATCCTGAAAATATTCAAGAACTAGTTAAGTTTATGAATGATACAGGTGGTACTCTTGAAGATTACGTGGCATTAAATAAGGATTACGATAAGTTTGAGCAAATGGATTTACTCCATGAGTATTATACTCAAACAAAACCTCATTTAACTGCTGACGAAGTTGTGTTTTTAATTGATGATAAATTTTCATTTGATAAAGAAATTGACGACCCAAAAGAGGTTAAAAGAAAAGAATTATCTTTTAAAGAAGAAGTTGCGCAAGCAAAAAATCATTTAAATCAATTAAAGGATAGTTATTATAAAGAAATTAAAGGTGGCTCAAGGTTAACGCCTGAAGCTAAAAAAGCTATGGATTTTTTCAATAGATATACTGAAGAAACCGAAGCTACTCAAAAAATAACACAATCTCAAAGAGATGTGTTTAACAATAAAACCAATTCGCTTTTTAACGATAAGTTCAAAGGTTTTGAATATAATGTAGGAGAAAAGAGATTTAGGTTTAATGTGAAGAATGTAAATGAGGTTAGAGAGCACCAGAGCGACATCAGTAACTTTACTAAGAAGTTCTTGGATAAAGAAAATAAGATGGCAGATGCTCCTGGGTATCACAAAGCTTTATTTACCGCGATGAATTCCGACGCTATTGCTCAACACTTTTATGAGCAGGGAAAATCAGATGCTATTAAAGAATCTGTTAAAACTGCAAAAAACATTAATATGAACCCACGGTCAGCGCACCAAGAGGTTGAAGTTGGTGGAATGAAAGCAAGAGTTATTAGTGGAGATGATTTGTCAGGAATTAAACTAAAATTAAAAAACTATTAAAAATTAAAACAAAATGGCAAACAATAATGTTTCATTTGCTGGCCCGGTGGCCGGCAGTATAGTTACTCCTGCAGCACAGAAAATGACGCTACAGAGCAACTATTTGAATTTTCATACAGGTGGTGTAAACTGGGCACAACAGTATTTACCTGAACTGTATGCTCAAGAAGTTGAAAGATATGGTAACAGATCTGTTTCTTCATTCTTGAGAATGGTAGGTGCTGAAATGCCTATGGCCTCTGATCAAGTTATTTGGTCTGAGCAGGGTAGATTACACCTAGCTTATAATGGTCAAATTAATCCAGTTAATGGATTGGTTGACACTATTACAGGAATTGACTCTGGCGCAACGGAGGCTCATGCAATCAGAAAAGGAGCTACGGTTGTAGCTGTTGTTGGTGGTGTTGTATTTAAAGCTTTTGTTAAAGTCGGTGTTGAATCTTTTACTGATAGATTAACAATTGTACCTTACGGCGCAGAAAATGTTAATGACTTATCTGGTATTGCAGACACTGATAACCAAGTTATTAAATTCTTTGTTTATGGTTCTGAATTTAACAAAGGTACTGACAGCATGACTGAATCTGTAGAGCCAACTTTCAAATCTTTCACTAACAAGCCAATGATTATCAAAGATCACTTTGAAATTTCTGGTTCTGATACTGCTCAAATTGGGTGGGTTGAAGTAAGTGGAGAAGCTGGACAAGCTGGTTACTTATGGTACATGAAAGCTGAAGGAGATACTAGAGTAAGATATGAAGACTATTTAGAAATGACAATGATTGAAGCAGAAAAATCTGCAGCTGGCGCTGACGCGGTAGTTCCAGATGGATCTGAAGGTTTATTATCTGCAATTGCAAACAGAGGTATAGTAGCAACAAATCAATTTGATGCTGCAACTACTGCTGGTGATAAACTTGCTGAGTTTGATTTATTATTAAAAGAATTAGACAAGCAAGGTTCAATTGAAGAGAATATGTTATTCTTAGATAGAGACGCTAATCTTTACATCGACGATTTACTTGCGGGATTAAACCCACATGTAACTGGTGGTGTTAATTACGGTGTATTTGAAAACTCTGCTGATATGGCGCTTAATTTAGGTTTTACTGGATTTAGAAGAGGTTCTTATGACTTTTACAAAACTGACTGGAAATATCTTAATGATGCTTCTACAAGAGGTTTAGTAGGTGGATTAAAAGGACTTTTAGTACCTGCTGGTACATCTTCAGTTTATGACCAACAATTAGGTAAAAACGTTAGAAGACCTTTCTTACACGTAAGATATAGAGCTTCTGAAATGGATGATAGAAGAATGAAATCTTGGATTACTGGATCAGTTGGTGGAGCCAACTCATCAGGTATTGACAAAATGGAGATTCACTATCTTTCTGAAAGATGTTTAGTAACGCAAGCTGCTAACAACTTTATCAGATTTGACTCTTAACAATTAATTTAAAGGAATGGGTGCTTCGGCACCCTGCCCTTTATTATAACTTTTATTATATTATATTATGGAAAAAACAAAAAAAGTGCAGCCTGTTGAAAAGGTTGTCCAAAAACCTGTAGAGGTTAAAAAAGAAATTAAAAAAGAATACAAAGACAAAGTGTATGAATTAAATTTGAACAATACACCTATTGTATATGTATTAAAAAGCAGAGGTCTTTTTTGGTTTGATGAAGAGCTTGGTTATGAAAGAGAAATGAAATATTGTGAAAATCAAAAAACAATATTTGTTGATGAAATGAAAGGGCCAGAAAGATTAAGTCATGTTATTTTTAGAGATGGACAATTATTTGTCCCTAAAGAAAAGCAAACATTACAAAAATTTTTAGATTTACACCCTTGGAATGGGCAAAAATTTAAAGAACATAATCCTGTGGTAATTGCAGAAAATGATATGCAATATCTTGAAGCTGAAATTCAAGCATTAAATACAGCGCAATCGCTTGATGTTGATAGATTAGAGGCTATATTAAGATCAGAGTACGGAAATAAGGTGTCTGAGATGAGTTCTAAGGAGATTAAAAGAGATGGGTTACTATTTGCTAGGCAAAATCCTTATTTGTTCTTAGAATTAGCAAATGATGAAAACATAAATATTAGAAATGTTGGAATCAAAGCTGTAGAAGCTAATATTATAAAGCTATCAAATGACCAAAGAACATTTATGTGGGGTACAAATGATAGAAAGCTTATGACAGTTCCATTTGATGAAAATCCATATTCTGCTTTAGCACAATACTTTAAAACCGATGAAGGTGTTGAGGTATATCAAACTATTGAGAAAAAACTAAAGTAAACAAAATGTAGGTTAGGCCTGCTTTTGTGGGCCTTAACCTATAATAAAAAAATAATGGCAGTAAACGTAAACACAGTATACCAAAGAGTATTAGCTATAACAAATAAAGAGCAGCGAGGATATTTAACACCTCAGGAATTTAATACATTTGCAAATCAAGCACAGTTAGATATACTTGAACAATACTTTTATGATTTAAATCAATTTGGTAGAGTTCCAGGTAATCAAACAGAATATGCTGACATGTTAGAAATACTTGAAGAAAAAATAAGTATGTTTGAAAAAACTGCACAAACTGTTTCAAGCGGAACAACTTTACCAGCAGATGTGTATCGCTTAGGAACTGTTATGACAAACTGCCCAAGTTGCAGAGAAGCTGAACAAATAAGTCAAAAAGAATGGCTTTACATTAAATCTTCACCAATAGCTTCACCCACAAACGAATTCCCTGTATATATAAGAAATAATGCTGGCATAAAAGTGTACGGCACAGATAATACACAAATAACAAGTGGTGTATATGCTAATTATATTAAAGAGCCAACAAGTGTTGCTTGGGCTGCTAATAATACAACTGGCTTATATGATTCAGCATCATCTGTTAACTTTGAATTGCATGAATCAGAAGAAACAGAATTAGTAATTAAAATATTAGCATTAGCTGGAATGGCATTAAAAGATAACTCTGTATATGCAATGGCTAGTGGAGAAGACACTAAAAATACTCAACAAGAAAAATCATAATAAATGGCATTTATAAATCAAACACATTATCAGTATTATACGCCAGGTCAAAAGTTTACAGCAACTGCAAACCAAACTCAGTTTTTATTAACTTTAGACCCACTACCAACGGCAGAATCAAAATTTATTGTTTTTATTAATGGGGTTGAAGTTGATGATAATTTATATACATATTCTCAATCTGGAGGTAATGCCGGTAAAGTAATATTTTCTTCTGGTAGAACAGCAGGTGACATTGTTGAAGTTAAATTAACAAACCCTATTATTGCTGGTAATTATAGATATATATCTTTAACAGATATAGTTGCTAATTTTATGGTTTCTTATGTTGGTAAAGATAAAATAATTCCTAGAGTGAAAAGAACAGATGTTTTATTTCACGCTAAAAGAGGTATTCAGGAATTTAGTTATGATATAACTAAAGTTGAAAAAATACAAGAAATTGAAGTTCCAGATAGTTTGGCAATGGTTATGCCGCAAGACTATGTGGATTATGTTCAAATATCTAGAGTAGATAGTGTTGGTTATGAGCACAATATATACCCAGCAAGACACACTTCTATACCTAGTCAATCAATAGCACAAGATGGTGATTATGAATATTTATTTGATGACGATGATACATTATTAACACAAGTTCCAACAACACAAACTAGATTTAAAGATGTTACAGTAACAGCTGTAGATGATTCATTAGATAATGTGAATACAACCAATGAAAGACATGATGAATTTGGTAGAAGATTTGGTATAAACCCAGAGTTAGCTTCTAAAAATGGTAATTTTATAATTGATGAAATAAATGGTAAAATACATTTTAGTGCTGATTTAGTTGGGAAAGTTATAACTTTAAAATATATATCTGATGGGATGGGTACTGACGCTGAAATGCGTATACCTAAATTAGCAGAAGAAGCAATATATAAGCATATTGTTTATTCAATTGTTAGTTCAAGAATAAACTTTCCTGAATACGTTATAGCAAGATATAAAAGAGATAGATTTGCCGCAATGAGAACAGCTAAATTACGTTTAGCTAATCTTAATCCACGTGAGCTTTCACAAGTAATGAGAAATAAATCCAAAGTAATAAAACACTAAAGTATGCCAGAAATTAAAAATGCTTTTATTAAAGGTAAAATGAATAAAGACCTTGATGAAAGATTAATTCCTAATGGTGAATATAGAGACGCATTAAATGTTGATGTTGATTTTTCTGAAGGAAGCAGTGTAGGTGCTTTAAAAAATATATTAGGTACTACACAGCGAGATTCTATAACCTTGTCTTCAGCTAAATGTATAGGTAGCGTTAAAGATACTGAAAACAGTAAAATATATTGGTTTATAACATCTTCTGCAAAAGATTTAATAACCGAATGGAATTATGCTTCAAATACTTATGATACAATAATAGTTGATAGCGGAAGTGTATTAAATTTTAACACTGCTAATTTAATAACTGGCGCAAATGTTATTGATGGTATATTATTTTTTACAGATAATTTAAATGAACCTAGGCAAGTTGATATTGAATATTGGAGAGGGCAAACTTCTGGTTCATCGGGAACCAGCTCAGGATTAAGCGCGGAAAGAATTACTGTTATTAGAAAATCTCCATTAGCGGCACCAACATTAGAAATGAGCAGTTCATCAAGAGGCGGTAATGGTACAGCGGGCAACACAGCTATATTTGTAGACGCTAATTTAAGTACTGAATCTACTAGTGCTGGGAATTTAGGCACACCTAGAGATTCTGGGTATCAAATTTCTTCATCTCAAGGGGGTATTAGTAAGTTTAAAGTATCTGGGGGAACAGCAACTGATCCTAATTATCAAGCTAATGATGTTATTATATTAACACATAAATTTACAGAATCTGATGATACTGTAAAAACAATTAAAGTTAGAATAAAATTAGCTGGCAATTATTCACAACAAGGGGGTGGTAATGCTGGTGTTTTTTCAAATGCTGAAATATTAACTATATCTGAAAAAGTTCCTCGAGAAGCGGCTTTATGGACATGCACACTAGAAGAAGATGAGCCTCTATTTAAAGAAAAGTTTCCTAGATTTGCTTATAGATATAAATACAACAATGGACAATACTCGTGTTTTTCTCCATTTACAAATGCCGCATTTTTACCAGACCCAACAGTAGGTGCTGGTACTGGTGTGGAATATGATGCAAAGTCTGGTGCTAATTTAGCAATGGTTAACAGCCTAAGGTCACTAAAACTAAAAGATTTAAATCACAATACTCATGCTGACGTAGAAGAAATAGACATACTCTATAAAGATTCCGTAAGCTCAAACTGTTATTTAGTTGATACTATTAAAAAGAACTCTAGTAATGCTTTCCCAAGTCCTTTGGAATTTGAAGTAAAAGATGATCAAATATTTAAAACATTACCATCAAATCAATTATTAAGATTATTTGATAGCGTTCCTAAAAAAGCTAAGTCTCAAGAAATTACAGCAAATAGATTAATATATGGTAATTATACTGAAAACTTTAACTTAAAAGATTCTAATGGCCATAATGTAGAGCCTGTATTTTCAGTAGGTATACACAATAGATATAACCCAACTGATTCTGGATATACTGATAATAGAAAACGAAGGCACTCAATAAAATCAAAAAGAAAATACCAGTTTGGTGTAGTATACATGGACGAGTATGGCAGACAGACCCCTGTATTAACAAGTAAAACAGGCGTTGTAAAAGTAGGGCAAGAAAGCGCTGGGTTTTTAAGTAGATTTAGAGCGACAATAACCTCTAACCCACCAGTATTTGCAAAAACTTATAAATATTTTATAAAAGAAATTTCCTCAACAACACATAATTTTATAGGAGATAGTTTTTATAAAGACAAAGAAGGGTTTTTATATGTTGCAGTTCCTTCAGCCGATATTAATAAAGTTGATGTTGACGACACTATAGTTCTTAAAAAGAAAAGAGGAAATGATATTTCAAATATTACAGAAGAATTTAAAGTATTAGATAAATATACAACTCCCCCGCCATTTTTGGCTAAACCTTTGAAAGAAACATATGTGCCGGATATATTTGTTTTTAGTAAAAACTTTGAACAAGATAAAGACCAGCACCTTTTAAAACCAGGGAGCACACCTGTTCCAGGAAGAAATAGAATAACTATTAGCGCAATGTTTAAGTTCCAGGACACCAATATTCAAACTGGTAGTGAAATAGAATCGGACACTGCGGATGGTGTTAGTGTTCAGGCTTATGCAAAATTAAATCCAGGCGCTAAGGTAAAATTTATAACAGGTTCTGGTGAAACGGATGTATATACTATTGCAAATAAAGAACTAGACCTGGCAGATGATAATGATTTTGAATTACATTTTACTCAAGAATTTGGAGATGATGTAAAAATTCTTTATGATGATTATAATAGAGACAAACTAGTTAACACTGGTAGCGGCGCCGACATAACATATGGGGCAACACTTGTCGGGGGAGACCATACGGAAGATGGCGACACGAATACCTATGCGGGAGGTGTTAAAATGGTCGTGGTGGAGCATGTAGATGAAAGTGGTAAAGAAGAGTATCAGGGGAAATTTTTTATAAAAATAAGAAATAATACTAACTTATTAGCAGAATTAAAAGGCGAAGAAGATATAAACAATCTACAAGTATTAAGTACAATATCTTTGGATGGGGACCAAGCTGATGACGACCCAAGGCAATTTCATATGTACGGTGGCGGAAAAGCTAATACTGATTCATCTGTAACAAGATTAGGTGTTGCTGGGGCATTAAGCCCAACTGCTGGTGGTTTTGATGGTAGTCAAAATCATTTAGTATCAGGCCAATCAGGATATGGGGCAGGCCAATCTTACAATCCTTCAGTTGGATTTATTAATAATACAGAGTTAGATAAGGGCTATCATTTTTGTATAAGGACTGATGGAAAATTTTCAAGAAGAGCATCAAAATTTGCCACATTACCTCTTGTAACAGGTTTGGAAAAAGCTCCTTCAAATAAAAATAATTATAATAGCGATACAGATGTGTACTTAAGATTTGACAGATCTAGGGGCCAAGTTATTGCTGGGCAAGCTGCCGATAATAATTTATATAAAATAGAAAGGGTATATAAATATCTTGAAAGAGGTGGCGGGGGTAATTTCAATGATGGTGATGCTGTTTATTTAATAAAATTAGATAAACAATTAGCGCAAAATTTAATTTTTAATGGTGCTAAAGAGTCTTCAAGCACTAATAATATAATGCAAATATCAGTCCTTGAGTTTAAAGAAAAAGAAAATCTAGTAGGCGTACCTGAACCACCTATATTTGAAGTATTACCAAAAGATGATACGGATATTGATATATATTATGAAACTCAAGAAGTTTTTATAATAGCATCTGACGGGACAAATAATCATGGTAATGTTAATACATTATCTTATTATAATTGTTTTGCTTTTGACAATGGTGTAGAGTCTTTGGCAATTAGAGATAACTTTAATTCTCCAGCCGTGGGTAAGGGTGTTAGGGTTTCAACCATATTTGAAGATAAACCATATATTGAAGAAACATTAAAAAACAATTTAATATTTTCTCAAATATACAATGGTAAAAACGCTTTAAATAGACTTAATCAATTTATAATTGCAGAAGATATTACAAAAGAATTAAATCCCGATTATGGTAGTATACAATTATTACATACTAGATATAATGATATAATCGCATATTGTGAAAATAAAGTTGTAAAAATATTAACAAATAAAGACGCATTATTTAATGCTGATGGCAGCACTAACGTAACATCTAACAAAGCGGTTTTAGGCCAAGCAAACCCTTACAATTCAAACTTTGGTATTGGTACAAACCCTGAAAGCTTTGATGAATTCTTATTTAGAAGTTATTTTGTTGACGCTAAAAGCGGTGCAGTTGTAAGGCATTCAATGGATGGAATGGAGGCAATATCTGATTACGGTATGAAGGATTATTTTAGAGATAATTTAAACTTACAATCAGGATATATATACGGTTCTTATGATGTTGTTAAAAGCCAATATAATCTTTCTTTACCCACAGGTGTTAATACCACGCTTTCTTTTTCAGAGTCAATTAATGGGTGGTGTAGTAGAAAATCTTATATAAATGAAGGTGGGGTTAGCATGCACAATAAGTATTTTACATTTAAAAGTGGACATATACATGAGCATCATGTTGGTGCTAGAAATACATTTTATGGGGCAGCAACTACTCCATTTGTAGAGTTTATATTTAATGAATCTCCTGCTAATATGAAAAACTTTAGGACTTTAAATTATGAAGGGGATAGTGGCTGGACTTGTTCCAGTATAGTTACAGACCAGCAAGATGGGGCTGTAGATTCATTTGTAAATAAAGAAAATAAATATTTTAACTACATAAGAGGTATAGGCGAAACTGCTTCCACAATTGATTTAAAAGCTTTAAATGTGCAAGGGATAGGGGTGTATAGCAATGTTTCAACAAATAGCAACCATGTGACATATACTTTTACTAATAATGTGCCACAAGATTTACAAGTTGGTGATACATTATATTATGTACACCCAACTGGAAGTGTTGTTACAGCGCTTCAACTTGTAACAGCAGTTACGGCAACATCAGTAACAGCAAGATATTCATCAGCACCTCCAACAAGCGGAGCTCCTTATTTTGTATTTTATGCAAAAAATGCAAAATGGCAAACAAGTGGGTTATTGGGTTATTATGCAACTGTTAAAATGCAAAATACATCTACAGACTCTAAGGAGATTTATTCAGTAGGGAGCGAAGTTAGTATAAGTAGTTAATACGTAATAATAAATATATAAAAAAATAAATAATTATGCCAAACGGAAATAATAATCAATATCAAGGAATGCCTAATATTACAGGCGTTTTAGACCACTTCCAGCAGCAGACCGCTAATCCTAACGTAGGCGGTGGGGTAGGCGCTAATTTAGGGCAAGGTGTGGTGGCCGCTACAGGTATGGTGCTTGATTCCCTTAATCCATTAGCTGGCGCTGCAAAGGCTGTTGGTGGAGCTGTAAAGGCAGTTGGTAGCTTATTTGGTGGTGGTAAAAGAAGAAGAGAACAAAGAAGAGCTGAGCAAGAATTAGCTGGAAGAAAAGTTAATTATGAAAGTCTAGACACGTCTAATCCTTATAAAAATGTAACAAACCCTTATCAAAATTTAACGGTTAGTACACAGGCTGCTGATTTTGCAGCACAACAAACCGCGCAGGGCTCTGCAAATATAATGAATAATTTAGCCGCTGCTGCAGGTGGGGGTGGTGTAGCCGCTTTAGCACAATCATTAGCTAATTCACAGGCGATGGCTGCTCAGCAAGCTTCTGCAGGTTTAGCTAAACAAGAACAAAGAAATGCAATGTTAGGAGCACAGGGTGAAAGTCAAAGACAAATGGCTGTTGCTGCTGGTGAAAGACAATCGCAAAAAATGGAATTTGAAAAACAAGGTACATTACTAGGTATGGCTCAACAAAGAAAAGCAGCTGCGGACCAAGCTAGAAAAGATGCAACTGACGCTTTAGTTAGTGGTATTACTGATATAGGTATGGGTGCGGCAATGGGTGGCTTAGGCAAGCAACCAGGTGGATTAAATCTATTCCCAGGTAAATAAATAAAAAACATGGCAAATAAATTATTAATATTAGGAGCTGCAATGGCTCACAAAAATAAAAGCTACAATCTTAGTAGATCAATTGTTCCCGCTGTTGATGCTGGTGTAAAAACTATTGTAGATGAACTAGAGGTTCAAAGGAAAAGAACTAATGAAGCTAGTCTCCTTACACAGCAATATCTTGACCAACTACCGGAAAATCCAGAAATAGACTTATTAGATGAAAATTTAGCGGGCATGTTTACTTCTGACCTAAATAATATAAGAAATAATATAGGTAGAATAAATATGGATAGATATAAAAACGCTTATAAATATTCACCAGGAACAGAAGCCTATACAAACATGATGACAGAGCTAAAAACAAATGAAAAACTTTTGAAAAAAAGATTGAAAGAAGCTCAGGATATACAGATGGCAAAAAGTAACTGGATTAATGAGCATGCTAATATTTCTGAAACATGGAAAGATTTTAACCCAGATAAATATATAGCTTTAACACAAATATTAAATAAAGAAAACCCTAATTATACAGCTAAAAGGGACTCAAAAGGTGAACTTATTTTAACCACTACCATACCTAGTGGAAAAACTGTTGATGTAAAAGTAAGTGATTTAGATAATTGGGAAGAATATCCTCAGCCAGAAATAAATAAAATTAATGAATTTTATGAAATAGCTCAAAAAGCTGGAAAGCAAGGACTAGATATTCCAGCCGCCAGCGTTGGCCAGATGACAACTTATTTAAATAATTTTATAGGTGAAAATGAATATGCTGTTCTTTCGCTTATGTTTGATGACTTACCTATGGGTAGTAATGAAAATAAAATGGCTTTCTTTACAGAGCAGGAATTAATAAGTATGTTTGATGCAGATAAAGATGGAGCGGTGTCTCAAGAGGAAAAACAAAACTGGAGGCCACTTGATTTTAGAAATATGAAAAACAAGGTTGTAGATCGTATTATGAAAAGAATATGGGAAGAAAACAAAAAAGCCAGACCACCTAAAGCAACTTATTTTAATAACCCTGAAGATTCACAATCGGAAAACCTCCGAAAAGAAATGATGGCTAACAATACAACTAGATTAATTGGTTTATTAAATGATTCAAAAAATTTAGGTATTAAAGAAATTATTAATAAAATTGCTGATAGTTCTTATTTAGCAGGTTCAATTGCTAAAGTAGAAGGAACATCTATTTTACCTGATGAAAATTCAATATCGGGCATGGTTATTAAATCTTTTGATATTAAAAACGCAGTTGCACAATTTAAAAAGGATGGCAACGTTATACCATTGATTGAAAAATTAATGACAAAATTAGGCCCAACAAAAAAAGATAGAAGTGCTGTTTACACTGATCTTTATTATTATAATCAATTAAGTGAAGATCACAAACTTAGACAAATATCAGAAAGCGGGGGATTAAATCCTAATAAATCAAACTAAAAATAATATATGTCAAATATAAATCAACTATTGATAAAGGCATTATACAACGAATATGATCCCAATGTAAACATTGATGATCAAGTAAGGTTTGTTAATGAAAATTATACTTCACAAGATAAATTTGTGGAAGACTTTTATAAAGAGTATGATACTGAATTAACAGATGATATTAAAAGATTTATAAGAATGAATTTTGGGGGGTTTGAAATAACAGCAGACCCCACAATTGATTTAGATGAATCTGGTTTGGAGCTAGAGCCAGAAACTGCTGATTGGGTGTCTCAGGGCAGTTTAAGTAAAAGCCAATGGAACACTATAGACAGAAAATTTGGAACTAGTGAAAATCCTAATTTTGATTATTTAACTTTACCTGTTTATAAACTTGCCCCAACAGGAGAAAATATTTTTGAAAAAGGAATGAATGTTGGTACGCATAACCAAGAAGTTGTGGCAACTGATAAATTACAAGCATATGAAGATTTAGGACTTACTGAAGACCAAATAAAATATGAAATCCAAAAACAAAAAGATATTTTAATTGACCCTTATTCTGAAAAAGCACAAGAATATTTTGTATCAGTTAACATTGATGGAGACGAAGAGGCTGACGCTATTAACAAATGGAAGTTAAATAACCCAGGGAGCGACTTAGAGCAAGAAGCTAAAAGACGTATATTGATGAACTTTAAAAGCATATATGCTAATAATTTAGTTGAGGGTAAATTAAATAAATGGTTTCTAGGTAAAGAAGAATTTTTCTCGTCAGGGTTTGACCAAAGCATGAAATACAAAGGGGAGGAACAAACCGGTAAAGAGCTACAATTTGATTTAATTAGCCAAAGTCTTGGTAATACGCCGTTTACCTTTCTTCAAAAGTGGTCCGCTAAAAGAGGAGATAAAAAAAGAATGCTTTCAGAAAAGTCTATTATAAAATTAGATATTAAAGAGTTTACAGATTTTTCTGAAAAATATCAGGATGCTTTTAAAGATAATGAAAAATTAGGGCAAACAATATTAAATTACCAGAAAAAAACACAAGAAGAAGGTTTTGAATTCGATGCTGATCAGTATAGCGAAATGGAACAAAATTTAGCTGTATACAATGCAAATAGCAAGTATTTAGCTGGAATTGGTTCTAGACTACAGTTAACTGCAAAAGACATGCGTATAGCAGATGTGGCGGGAAATATGTTAGGAAAGGATTATGATTTACTTAAAAAGAATCTTGCTTCTGTTGGTTTAGGATTTGGAGGATTTGGAATGGGTGCACTGAGAGTATTATCTGGTACAGCAAATTTACTTCCTGGCATAGATTTTTCAGAAGCTATGGATAATCTTTCATTAGAATGGAGTAATTATTATGCTGATGTTAAAAACTCATATGCGCCAGATATTTCATTTGAGGATAAAGGCGAAAACTTTGGGCAATGGTTTGCACAAGAAGTTTCAACACAAATTCCAGTTTTTACATTAATGATAGCTTCAGGCGGGCTTGCTGGTTTAGGTTTTAGAGGTCTTGCAGCAAGGGGTGTAATTGGTAAAAAAGTGTTAAAAGGCTCTACAAATATTTTTGGCAAAAGCTTTACTAATATGGCATTAGTTCAAACAGCAGGGTCTGGTTCAGGTATAGGTTTTGCTTCTGGTGGAGAACAATATAATAGAATGACTGTAGCGGAAATGCAGGATCCATTTTTAGAAACATCAGATGCCCATAAATTATTAATATCCGCTGGATATGGTGCCGCTGAGGGTGCATTTGGTACAGCCCCTTCATATTTCTTTTTAAGAAATACTTATAAATCATTAATTAAAGCTAGTGGTAAAAAAGAATTAAGCTATAAATTGGGCATGAAACAGTTCTTTAAAGAATATGTTGCAACACCTATGCTAGCAGAATCTGTAAGTGAAGGATTAACCACAGTTACTCAAAATATTTTATTAGATAGGCCCTTAATGGAAAACGTAGACCATGCAATGTTTTCTGGGGCAATGTTTAGTCTTATTATGAATGCAGCCCCCGCTATAGGTGGAAGAATAATGTCTGATTTTTCTAATTTAGAACAATCAACCGAATGGAAAAGAATAATTTCAGAAATTGATGCAATTACAAAAACTTTAAATAGAACAACAAAAGATAAAGATTTAATTAAACAATTAAATGATCAATTATACGGTGCGGAATATTTTGGATTAGATGATAGCGGTAAAAAAGTTAAGAAAAGAAGTAAGGGGTTGATTCAAGAAAGAAATGAAATGATGAATGATCTATGGAACAACATTCAACAAAATGTTGACGATAGAACTTTCAGGAGACATATGGAGGCTCAAACAAGAAAGCATGAAATCCAGGCTGAAATGCAATTGTTAGTTGATAAAGAGGGGGAAGTTTTTATGAGCTCCCAGGGTAGAAAAAGAATGCAAAAGCTTAATAAAGAATTAGCAAGAATACAGAGTGGTATTGATTTGTTCCAAGCACAAGGAGAATTTGGCAATGAATTTAATCTTTTAAAATCTACAGACCCTGATATTCATGAAGCATATGAAAAGAAAGCTAAAAAACAATTACGACTTGACGGTATAAAAGACCCATCACCCTCTAAAGTTTTTGATGCGGCATCAAACCTTTATTTTGAAGAAACATTTGACGCAAACATAAAAAAGCTTGCTGCTAATAAAATATATAAACAACTCAAAAAAACAAATAATATTAAGGAATTGATGGTTTTTCAAAGCAACGAAGAAGCTATTCAATATTTAAATGAAAACCATAAAGAACAAGCTAATAAAAAGAACCGAAAAGGACTTGTGTTTAAAAATGGTAAATTTGTTAAGAAAACAGGCAGCATTGTTGATTCAATTAAAAATGGCGATTTAAGTGGATTTTACATAAATTCAACAGGGGTGCAGATGGTAATGAGAGAAAATGCTTTATTAAATCAAAAGCGAGGTACTGGGTTCCATGAATTGTCTCACGGTATAGTGGCGGAAATGGTCAAAAGCCTTGACCCTGAAAAAATGAATTTATTAGCAAGACAAATAATTTATCATTTAAAAGCAACAGACCCAAAACTAGCTGCAAAAATGTTTTCAAAAGCAAGTTTAGCAAAAGCTGCTTATATGGGGAAAGACGGGGTGTTTACAAAATTACAAGCTGAAGAGGCTATAGTGGCTTTTATGGAAGAAGTTGCAAATGGAAAAATTAAAGATAAGAGATTTATGGGATTAACAGCTGCCGCTCTTAAAAACGCTATAAAAGAAGGCGTGGATTTAGATATTAATTTTAAAGGCGCTAATGATGCTGTAGGTTTTTTATATGACATGGCTGTTAAAATACAGAAAGGTGAAATTGATTTTAAATTTATAAAAGAAACCGAAGCCTCAATGCAATCACTGATTGGTAAAGCAGATAAGGCTGTAAAAGATTCTGATTTTGGAAAAGCTTCAGAAAATAAAACGGACTCTGAGCTTATACAAGACATTTATAACAACATTGGAGCAGAAGGTGTAAACCAAATTGCAAATAATAAATTTATTAGAACGGTTATAAAAGAAGTTTCTAGAAAATATTCACAAGTACCTGGATATGCAACCTATAGACAAGATTTTGAGCTAGCATTAGTTAATGACCCTATATATGGGGTGCTAGGTTCTTTGTTAACATATGACGCAAAGAAAAATCCAGTACTAGCTTCTCATATTATAGCGAGGCTAAGACAAAGGAGTAAAACTATTGCGCAAGACATATTTCCACAGTTTTTTAGCGAAGACACAGATAATAGAACATATGAAGAAACTGAGCCCGAAATATTAGACCAAAGAGAGAGCCTTAGAATTTCACTAGGACTAACTCCGGATGTTGTAGACAGGGTTAAGCAAGCTGTATTAAAAACGTTTGGGGGTAAATTACCTAATGTTACAAGCATGGAGTTTAGAAAAAAGCTTCAAGAATCTTTTAGAATATTCTTAAAGAAAACTATAGCAAAAGATGTATTAGGAAATCAAGACGCTTATAAAGCATTTTTAGAAAACAATTTTGAATTAATATATGGTGTATTATCGCAAGGTAATATAAATAAAAGATTTAAACCTTTTGCTGAACCTGTATTAGGAAAAGATGGTAAACAATTAAGAGAAAAAACAGCAGAGGGTAATAAGGTATTTATTAAAAGAAAAATTACAGAGAAAGAGTTTGTAGATTATTTTTTAGGCGAAGACGTTGGTAGATCAACACAAGGGACAAGAAAAACAGCATTAGCAGAAGCTTTAGCTGAAGAGATTGCGTTTGATGCAACATTAACAGTGTTAAGAGATACTACACCTATAGATAAATCTGGAAATACTTTATTAGATAGAGTTGAACAAATTATAGAAATTAATGGTGAACAATTTAGCGAAAACTATTTAGCTCAAGTTGCAAAAGAAATTGATAGAGCCACTGGTTTTAAATTTAGCGACTCAAGTGTTGGTATAACTGTATTAGACTTTGATGACACGGTTGCAGTTTCAAAAAGCAAGGTTATTGTTAATATGCCAGATAAAACTAAAAAAGAATTAACACCCGCTGAATTTGCAAAACAACATGATGCTTTAAAGAAAGAGGGCGCTGAGTTTGACTTTAGTCAGTTTAATAAAGTTATAGGTGGTGAAAAAGGACCTTTATTTGGTAGATTACAAAAAGCTGTAAATAAATTTGGTAATAAAAATGTATTTATATTAACAGCAAGACCTCAGGCAGCGGCGCCAGCAATCAAAGCATGGTTAAAATCACAAGGTATAGCATTATCGGAAAAGAATATAGTAGGGCTAGAAGATGGTTCACCCGAGGCAAAAGCTGATTGGATATTAAATAAAGCAAAAGAAGGGTTTAATAATTTTTATTTTGCTGATGATGTATTAGAAAATACGTATGCTGTTGAACAAGTTTTATCCCAGGTAGATGTTAAATATAGGGTTGATCAAGATTTTGGAAAATTTAGCGAAACTAAATCTAACATGATAAAACTAATAGAATCATTTGATGGTGATTTAGGTACTTTTGTTGAATTTTTTAATGCTTTAGTAGAAGGGCAGAAAAAATATAAAGGTATAACCTCAAAATACATTAAAGACCGTAAGGGACAAGCTTTAGAATATTATGTAGCAATGGAAGTTAAAGGTATACTTGGGGATAGGGTTGAGATTGCTAATATGGATGCTTTAAAGGAATTAAAAACCGGAGACACAGGTATTGATATTAAATTTAAAATTGACGGTGAGAAAGAGTTTGGGATGGAAATTAAAAACAAATTTACCGATAGAGTTGGCTCAAAAACCGGGTATGAAGCAACAGGTGAATTATTAGGTCAAGATGCTTTAGTAAAAATTAAAGACGCCCATGAGGTATTACTAAAAAGAGTTACAGATGTTCTTGATAAATTAAATATTGAATATTATATAGATAAAGATAATGACAATAAACTTTATACTGAAAAATTTATTAATGGCAAAAAAATAGATATTTTATTAGCTGAAAACGGTGTTCTTTTTTCTGATCAACAATTTAATTTTGAACTTAAGGGATTAGAAACTGTTGCTAATATATATGCAGAAAAAGGCGGCAGCTATATAAGTTTTGATGATGTGGGTATATTTTCTTTAAAGTCTAACCCAATGATGATGGGGTCGAAAAAAACTTGGTATGGTGTTAGGACTGGAGGAGTAAGAAGCATAATAGGTTTAACCGATAAAAAGGGGAATATGTTCAATACAGGGGTACAACCAACACTTAAAACAGGGAAAGGCGGCAGCACGTTTTACAATAAGAAAAGTGGTAAAAATTTAATAGCTGATGATGTAAGAACATTTTTTGCAAGAAGTTTCTTTTATATACAAAAGTCAGATGGCACAAGAGCAAAGGCTTCGGATATAGACAACAGTATTGATGTAAATGAAGCATTTGGTAAAATGAGCGAAACCAATGTGAATTTAGATAATGAATTAAATAATATAATTGAAAAAAGTACTAAAGCTCAAGGTAAAACTGTTAAAAATATTGTTCGCTATTCTGATACCAAGGCTAGATTAATGGGGAAAGATAAAGGCGGTGGAGGAATTATTTTTAAATTTACCGCAGATGATTTAAAAGGTTTTACTTATGAAATAATGAAGGGCATAAGAGGTAAAGAAGGGGATGCTGCAATCGCATTTTTTGACGAGCATTTGCATAGACCTTATGACGCTGCTTATCATGGTATGGCTGGAGAGCAAATGTATTTAATGGAAGGGCTTAAAGCTTTAAAGAAAAGAATGCCTGGTGTTCCAGCAAGAATGAATGATAAAATAGATGGTAGCGTATATACAAATGATATGGCGGTAAGAGTATATCTATGGAAAAAACAAGGTATGGATATACCTGGTATTCCTAAAAAAGACGTTCAGGATTTAGTTAATCATGTTAAAAATGATTTAAGCCTACAAACATTTGCAGATGAATTACACGCACTACAAAAATCTGATGGTTACCCTGCTCCTACTGAATATTGGGAGGCAACAAATATAGAAATTGATTTATATGAAGCTTTAAATTCAGTTAAAAGAAAAAAGCATCTTAAGCAATGGGAAGAAAATGTAGGTATTATATTCTCTCCAAAAAATTTAAGAAAAATAGAAGCTGTTTATGGTAGTGAATTTGTTAAAAATTTAAAAGACATGCTTGAAAGAATGCGTACTGGTAAAAATAGAAAAGTTTCTAATACACCAGGGGGCAAATTAGTACAAGATTATCAAAACTGGATAAATGGTGCTACTGGTGTTATAATGTTCTATAATATGCGTTCAGCTATACTTCAAACAATATCTACTATAAACTATATGAATTGGCATGATAATAACCCTTATAAAGCTGGAAAAGCATTTGCAAATCAACAACAATACTGGACAGATTGGTTAATGATTTTTAATTCCAATTATCTTCAAGTAAGAAGAGCCGGATTAAAATTAAATGTAACAGAAAGCGAGCTATCTGATATGGCTTCACGAAAAGGGATTAGAGGGGTTATAGGTTTATTATTAAAAAATGGATTTACACCAACAAGAATAGCTGATAGTTTTGCAATATCAACAGGTGGAGCTACAATGTATCGTAACAGAGTAAATACATATTTAAAAAAGGGTATGAAACAAAAAGCCGCTGAGAACAAAGCTTTTGAAGATTTTATGAAAATCACAGAAGAATCTCAGCAGTCAAGTAGACCAGATAAAATATCTGCACAACAAGCAAGTGATGCTGGGCGAATTATGCTTGCTTTTGCCAATACACCAATGCAGTATAACAGGTTAATAAAGCGAGCCGCACAAGATTTATATTATGGTAGAGGTGATTGGAAAACAAATATAAGTAAAATAGGGTATTATAGTACTGTACAAAACTTTATATTTAATGCTTTACAAAAAGGGCTATATGCTTTAGGATTTGGATTAGACGAGGATGACCCTGAAAAACAAGAAGCAAGAACTACTAAAGTTATGGAAGGAATGGCGGATAGTTTATTAAGTGGTTTAGGTACTCAAGGAAAATGGGCTTTAGTAGTTAAAGGGTTGATGCAAGATATAGCTAAAGAACGAATGGGTTATCATGAGACATATTGGGAAAACTTTTTACAATTATCTCCACCAATAGGAAGTAAAATCAAAAAATGGATTAGTTCTGAATATTTATTTGATAAGTATGAAGATAGTAAGCAGGCACGAGAGGTTTCTTTACGTAACCCATATCTTATGGCTTATGCACAATATGCCTCAACTATATTTAATATACCTTTAGATAGAGCTTTAAGAAAAATTCACAACTTAGAATCTGTTATGGCAGATGATACAGAAGATTGGCAAAAGGCCGCATTATTTATGGGATGGAATGAGTGGGATGTTGGTATTGACGGGTATACAAGAACTAAATATGGTAAAACACCAGTCAAAACCGATGAGTATGTAAAAGAAAGAACTGAAACAAAAGAAGAGCATCAAAGAAAAATTGATTCTATTGTAGATTTAGGGTGGACAAGAATACCTTTATCAGGACCAAAATCATTTGAACCAGAAGGTAAGCTTGGGGTAGACTATGTAAGATTGAAAAGAAAAATTGATGGGAAATGGCAATATTTTGTACCAAAAAAAGTGTTTGACAAAAAGTTTCCACCTCCAGCGCCTCCAACAGCAGAGGATTATATTAAAAAAGCTAGAGAGAGATTGAAAAAAAGAGGACTAACATTATAAATTATAAATTATGGCTAAAGAATTCAAACCACACATGATGTACTGCAAAGATGGCAAAGAATATAAGGCAAAAACCTATAAAGAGCACTTAAACCTAAAGAAAAAGGGTTGCAGTCATGAAAAACCATTAAAAGAGGGGAATAACAAGTAATTACATATATTATACAAACTTAACAATATGAAAAAAATTATAGCAATATTAGTATTACTAATATCATTTAATATTACCGCACAAGAAGAAAAAGAAAAAGGTAGGTTTTTTAAGTCTATTTATAATGACTTTTTAAAATATGGAACTTTTTATATAGCGGGTGATGTGCAAAATCCAAAAGAAAATCCTAAAGATTATTTTGTAAGAACAAACCCTGATGGAAATTTATATACACCACCTGTTGTAGTAGATGGAACTGATTATTATGATTTTGATTATCGCTACGGTTTTGGCTTTCGTAAGATTGCTAGGTTTGATTATGAAATAAAAGGTAAACATTACTTTGACGGCACTGAATCTAACGTAGCTATGACAGCTCCTAATTCAGCAATAAAAGGTTTAGAGTATGTATTTCATTATGAAAAAGAAAGGTCCAGAGATGAGATATTTGAAAACCATAGATATTTTGTAAAACACAGTGGTAAATACCACATGGTTAAATTAGAAAGTAGGGCTCAAGGAAAAGTTGATTTTAAATATAAATCAGCAGAGCTAAGAGCTAAGTTACCTATTGGTAAAAAGTTTAGTTTATCAGCAGGGGCGATGTATCGTACACATGAAAGAGCGTATGGATATAATCCTATTGAAATTTGGTTAAACGAAACCAATGAACAAGGTTACCCTGTAAATTACTGGTATCAATTAGGTTATCAATATGGATATACTGACCAATGGGTTACTATTGATATTAATGGTGAAGAAACTTATGATTATTATTGGTATGATCCTGAAGGAAACGAAGTGGCATATACTGATTTACAATTCCGTGACACGATATTTGAATCATTGATTAATCGTTATAATAATGAACAATGGGATTTACTAGATCCATTCGGTGTAGTTTCTCCAGTGGTCGGTTTTGACTTTTATCATTATAAAAATAATTTCTGGTTACATGCTTATGGTTCTTACTTATTACCATATCATAAATATGTTTCTGGTGATGAAGATTTTTCATATTTAAATCGTAATAATTGGGGCTTAGGAGGATTAAGACAAGATTCTGAATTAGAGCAATGGGAAGATTACCAAGCTGGTGTAATGTTTGGGTGGAAATTAAGCCGCTCAATTGGTGTGTTCTTTGAAGGTGAATACACCAAATTTTGGGATAGTAAAATATATAATGGATCTGTTGGGTTCAACATAACACTTAGATAAAATGGCAAAGCAAATTGGAGAAGAAACTAAAGTAACATTAGATTTAAAAACATTGGGAATTATTGCAGCAGGTATAGCAAGCTTAGTAGGAATGTGGTTTGCACTACAATCAGATATAGCTCTTGCTAAAGAACTACCCGCTCCAGTAATTGATAGAATTGAATATGATTTAAAAGACGAATTAATTCGTCAAACAATTATGGACACCCAAGAAGATGTAGAAGAGATAAAGGAAACTATTGATAAAATAGACGAGAGATTATACGAAATACAACAAAGAAGATAGTATGAAATACTTAAATATATTTTTATTATTAATTGCATTTAATTCATATGGGCAAGAATGGATAACAGACGCAAATTTTGATAGTAAAATAAATGAAAAAAAAGCTTTTGGTGATAATCAAAGTTTACCTGTAATAGTTGAATTTTATGCGTCATTTAATGATGCCAACAAATTTGAGGAATGGGCAAAGCTGGAAGATGTTATATATTATAGAGCTGATATAGCTAAAGCTCCGGCAGCGAAAAAAAAATATAAGGTGCGTATGGCGCCAACATTAATTATCTTTAAAGAAGGTATAAAAGAAATAGTATTTAAAGCGGGTTTAGATTTAATGTTACCTGCTGATGTAAACGAAATACAAGAATCCATTAACGAAGTCAATACGGCTTCACAATTTTAAAATTATGAGTAACGGCAAAGAAAAAGCATACAACATGACCCCTAATGTTTCTGAAGAAGAAGCTAAACAAGTAAGAGATAAATTTGATGCTACCTATATGAAGGGGCGAGGCAAGGTTAATACCGAAGGTTTAATCATGGATATTCCGAAACCAGAAATGCTTGGCAGCTCAGGTATATTTGGTATATTAGGCGGTGGTGTTGGCCAGCTTGTTAAAGGTGCGGGAAATATAATAAGCAGGTCGCCAATTTTTTCAAAAATTGTAAAATCATTTGCAAATACACCTAAACAATATTTAAATTTATCTAAACCAAAGCCAACGGGTAACTTTAAAGAATTAGTGACAGGTAATAAAGTTTATGATACAAAAATGGTAAATGACGCTTTTAAGCAAAGGTTTGGTTCTCCGAAACCTTCATCTACTTCTGCTAACGCTGCTAATCCTACAAATGTGATTAAAAATCATGTGGCTAAAAAACCTGAAAAAGATGCTTTAACGCATCCATATTTCAATAAATTAAGAAAATAATTATGAGTGAAAAAAATACTTGTCCTTTTTGTGGCGGTTTTTGTGGGCTGTGCTAGTGCGCAAAACATAGGTAAAGATAAATATTATCATTTTGCGGCAGGTGCTACAACAGCGGCAGTTGCAAATGAAATGGAATTACCAAGAGTAGCATCCTCTTTTGCAGCAGGATTTGCTAAAGAAAGTTATGACTATATAAGAAATGGTCAATTTGACGCTAAAGACTTGGTAGCCACTACATTAGGTGGCATAGTAGTAAATTATATAATTAAATTATTAAAAAAGAAAAAACATGTGGAAATTAACAAAGAAATACCTGAAGGACGTATGGGTCCTATTATGGAGCAAAACTGAAGTAGATGAAAAAGCAATAGCAACTTTAAAAGAAGTACAAAAAAGATATAAGTTATCTGTGCAAGAAATTGAAGATGTGGCTGCTGCAATGAAAGAAGTTGCAAATCAAATAGAAGATATTCCAGGTGCTTTAAAAGGCAATGGTCGTAAAGGTAGAAAGAATGGAAAAAATAAGTAAAAACGTAAGTTATAAAGAAGGCGTGTATAGCATAACTGCTAATAGATTAGGTTTAGAAAATAAACCCAATGAAGAACAATTGGCTAATATGAAAACAATAGCTGAAAAAGTATTTCAACCATTAAGACAATGGGTTGGAGGACCAGTAAAGATTAATTCTTTTTTCCGTTCACCAGAATTAAATAAAGCAATAGGTGGATCAACAAAATCACAACATTGTCACGGACAAGCAATTGATATTGATGATACTTTTGGCAAAAGAACTAATGCTGAAATGTTTACTTATGTAAAAGAAATGTTAAATTTTGATCAAATGATATGGGAATTTGGTACAGATAAAAATCCAAACTGGGTTCATATAAGTTATGTATCACCTAAAGATAATAGAAATAGGTGTTTAAAAGCTTATCGCGAAGACGGTAAAACAAAATATAAAATAATATAATGTACGAATATAAAGTAATGATAGATCGCTGGGTTGATGGTGATACTGTAGATGTAGATATAGATTTAGGGTTTGATGTCGTATTAAAAAAACAACGTGTAAGATTACATGGTATAAACGC
>Ga0181416_1000041_pt1 | contig 27436 bp, 21 predicted proteins | sample 39SPOviralmetaG_FD_130141 | JGI IMG/M metagenome (GOLD analysis project Ga0181416, IMG submission 130141) | Marine viral communities from the oligotrophic San Pedro Time Series (SPOT) site, San Pedro Channel, CA, USA - 39 SPOT_SRF_2013-01-16 | ecosystem: Environmental > Aquatic > Marine > Strait... | reverse complement strand
GATTTTAACCAACTCAAGAGTGACTACACAGGAGAAGGTTATGGATATAATGAATTCTTGTATTCATTTGCCTTCCCAACTAGTTTTCAGACACAAGTAAGTGTTGCTCACGAAAATACTTATCACTGTGAAGAAGTTCCTGATATGCCTGAGATTCATATATATAAAGGAACAGTTTGGCTAACTAGTTATATGTTGAACGGTGGAATGCAAGATATTCACAGTAACGAGGAGGCACTTAAATTTATTAAACAGGTGTCTTGTGAAGCTGTCGTTCATAAATTACAAGAGATAGATGATGATGTGACTGAAGAGATGATTAAAAAGGATAAATTTTGTGTGAGTGTTCGTACCCATCTATCTCTTCCTACTTGGACTAATACATTGTCTGAGACAAAACATAAGGAGACTTGTCCTCATCATAGTTAAGGCTTCTTAAATACAAGTAGTGTTTGATGAATCTTGACTACATAACCTAACCTTTTACATTGAGGAAGTTGCATTGGAACATTAACATTACCATCGTGTGACAAGATTATTTTATCAAATATTTTCATATTACAATCCATAAATATTTTTTGTGTTTCATATTCTAAATCATAAAATTTATGTTTTTTTCTCCAATTTCCTACTTGAACTACAAAGGTTGTTCCTGACTTTGCCTTGCCTATTGCTCTTAACCAGGTATGTCTATAAAGTTTTAAGAATTCTTCCCATTTTCTACATTTACTGATTTGACCATCTTTTTTCTCTCCATCATATCTCTCCAAATTAAAATATGGAGGACAAGTTATTAATCCATCAAAATCAGGTATAGGGTCTGTTATACTATTTCCAAGATTATTACTAACATCAAAATTTTTACATGCAAACTCTATTGCTGTTGGTGATATATCATATCCAAAATATGGTATGTTATTATCTTTGGCTATTTTATGTCTCTCTCCCCAACCTGCCCAAGGGTCATATAATTGAGTACAATCTTTTAAATAATATTTTACAGCAAAATCACCTATTGGTATATTAAATGGAGAGAAAGATGACCTGGTTGAATGTCCTTCCCATTTATGATTTTTTCCTCTAATGTTTTTCTTTGTATTCTGCCTAGGAACTGTTATAATTGACTTCGGTAAGATATCATAGTTTGACATTTTATATATTAATATTTATATAAAATTTCAATCAATTTACCCGAGTGTTGGAGAGATTTCTTCAGATGATTCTTGTTCTTTCTTTTTTTCTAAATATTTTTCCTTTGCTCTTGCTAATATTTTCTCTTTGTTTTTCAAGTAGTAAGCTCTCTTTCTATCTTTTACTTCTTGACTTTTATATCTTTCTCTACCTTTCTCTTTCAATTCTTCTCCTTTCAAAGCATAATATTTCTTACGAGTTTCAGCTATATTTTCTGCGTTATTTTTTCTGTAGTCTTCTTGGTAATTAGGATTTTTATACATATATATATTTACCAAGATAATATTTAATTTGTTTTCTTAAAACATACTTTCCTGCCCCTGGTATAACAAGTTTTTCTTAATGTATCATCATCTATATGAACTATTACTTGGTCATCACCAAGACAATGTGAAGACCTATGTTCTTTTCTATTATGTAATTCTCCCTTGCTTCCGTGGAAATGAACTACTGAAGGACATATTTTTTTATCATATGGACATTCATAAGCAAAGCTTACATCGTCTATAGATATAGCATAATATTCTCTAATACCAGGCACCTGGTCTCTTTGCATTATATATTTATAAGTATTTTACCTTTAACTTATCTTTGAAAATACTTATAAGCTTTAAAAAAGGGGTGAGTAAAAGTGAGTAAAAATGAGTAATCCAGGTATCAAAAAAGAGCAATTTAATTAGTCGTTTGCTACCTAAAGTGATTGATTACTCATTTTAGGATAGCCAGCGTACTTTTTTTGACGGAGAGTTGAAAAAAAAAAATTTCTAAGAATTTTTCTCTGGGGGAGTGGGTCGTCGCCTCTCACCAATTACTCATTTTGGTTGCCTGGTCGCCTGGTCGCCTGGTTATTATTTTTTGTCATGCATTGACATTTGTTGCCGCTCATATGCTTCCCTTTGTCTTTCACTTTGCCTTTCTCTATGTCTTCTCTCCGCTGCTCGTCTCATACTTCTATGTCTCTCTGATTCATTACTCCTATAACTACTTGTACTATGACCACTTTGAACACTAGATTGTCTTGTCATTGTTGATGCTGTTTCACTTGCTGGTTTCTTATCCTCTTCTCTTCCTGCTCCTCCTCTTGCTTCTTGTCCTCTTGGTACTCTACTCCTGGTTACTTCTGTTTGTCGCCTGGTAGGTGCTGTTTGTTCCTCAGGTGTTCGCTCCTCTCCCCCTTGTCTTACCCTTTCTCTTCTTGCTTCTTGATGAGAAAAACCAGGAACAGAATTGATAAATTCTGAAGTTCTATCCCCACTAGCTAATCTTGCTTGAACTACACCTCCCGTTAAAGATAAAGGATAATATGTTTCTAATCTGTCTCTTCCACTTGCTGGTGTAACAAACCCTATAGACTGAGTCTGCACTTGCTCCTCTACCCAATCCCTTACATCTCTTCTCAATATACTTGTATATTCTCCTCTAGTTAGATTATCCCCCATACCACCTGTCCTCCAATCTTCATTTCCGTTTATACGCATACTAGATGTCCGTTCTAATATAGTTCTTGCTAATTCTTCAGCATCATCTCTTGGTACATATAAATATGCTTCGTTAGGTCTTCCTTGTCCTTCTCTTTGAAGTCTTTGCCCACGATTACCAAAATTATAACCTGCTCCTACTTCTTCTAATAATCGCATATTTCTCTCTTCAGCACTCCCTCCACTGTTGTAGATTTCCCATAATGTATTTCCTATAAGATTAGGAGCTGATAATACATTTGCGTTCCTGCCCATTCTACTTGTATCCATCTCATCAGCAAATGATTCCTGGAATGCTTGTTCAAATATATCTAATATTTCCTCTTGATTAAGAACCGTATTTTGGTCATTAACAATCTGTCCTTGCTCATTTCTTCTCATGGGCAATTTTGACATTATACCCATAATAACTAAACCTAAAGCTGATTGCATCCATAATTGTGCTCGTCTTTCATCAGGAGTATAATGATGTGCATAACCAGGGTCATCTTTACTTTCTTCTTCTGGAGCATCTTCTTTCTCCTCAGCAGGAGGAGCTCGTGGGTTTATCAAACCTTGTCTTCCATATGTTCTACCATCACCAGCATCTCTATCTTCATCTCTCATATCCATTCGGGCAAATTGTTGCTCAGCCCTCTCTGTCTCTTGTTCGTCCGCCACACTTTGAATAAATTGCTCCCATTGCGGGTCTGTTTCTCCTGTCAGCTCAACACGCAAATTATACCTAGCATTCATATCATAAAGCATATCATAATATGGTTGTGTAAATGGCTCAAACACTCCTCCATCAGCTATTGCTGCTGCGTAAAAGCCCATTTTCATTAAATTTCCTGCTTCATCTCTTTCATATAGCTGAGCTTGAGCTTGTGCTTGTGCTTCGCGTTGTCTTCTTACAACATCTTGTGCTCCTTGGCTTTGTCCATATCTTCTACCCATTCCTTCAGCCCGAATATTATTTAATTCTTGTTGTTCAGGCATATTCACCTGGATTACTTCACCTCCAGGCTCAACCTGGACAATTTGACCTGCTATTACCTGGGCAGGAGCAATATTATCAGGTGGAGGATTATTTCTTTGTTGTTGTGCTTGTTGTATTCCTCCTCCATTACCTTGGACTGTTGTATTATTTATTGTAAAATTCATATGAGAATGCCTTGGACGATTAGGTTGCCCACTAGCACCTCCACCACTACCTGACACTCCACCTGGAAAGTTACCCTGGGCTCTACTTTCACCTTCCTCTAATATTTCCTTATCTGTTTGTAATATAGAATTTAATAAACTAGTATTAGGGTCAGGTTGTGTTGGTTGTTCTATTGGTTGCCCAAGAGCATCTACAGATGGTGGAGGAGCTACTATATCTCTTTCTATTTTATACATTATTACTGAATTTGGTGATAAACTTGCTAATTCTCCAGTAGCAGGATTTCTAACTTCGGTAGATATACTTGATAAACATCTATCTTGATTTACCATATGATAAAATGTACTACCACTACCATAAAAATATCCTTGATTTGGATAATTTCTCATGCAATAAAATAATGCTGGTTGAGGAGTTGCACCACTTTGATAATTTGTTTCACATATATCACTATAAATTAAAAAGAAAGGACTAGTTGATAAAGTTATACTATTTGCTGCTGTTAATGGATAACTTTGCGTGGTTAATGCTACAGCTTGATTATTTGCTAATCCATTTTGAAATTTCGGCAAACCATTATAATCTGTTTGAGTACTCGTTGGTGGATTAGCACCATAATTTTTATAATTAATATTCATAAATGGATTTTGCGTATTATCAAATGAATTACCTCCAAGATATGGTTTTTGTCCTTGACCTATTACATCAATTTCTGTATTATTATATGTATTCGGGTCAAATCTTGCTTCTTGATTTCCATAATATTGGTCACATACTTGCTCTGCTGTAAAACCTAATTTATCTAATAAATTTCCTTCCCAATATTCTCTAGTTGCCCTTGTACAACCTTTGGTAATAGCTTTCCAATTATCTTCCGTCTTCGCCATACTATCATATTCTCCATATACTGGACTTATATTTGCTTTATAACTATTATCCCAATAAGAGACTGGATTAATATTCTCTGGAAATTCATAATCAGGAGGACATAACCAAACATTCCATACACCTATACCCGAAATAGCATCTCTTATACCTTGATTTGGACAACCTATAACATTTCCCAAAGTTGGTGGATTAGTAGCACTAGGAAATACTGAATTCCAAGTATAAGCTTGAGGGTCACAATTACTAAATTTCGCGTCTCTTGTACTCACATTTATTAAAGCACATTTTACACCTTGCTGTGCTCCACTACCACCTCCACTAGCATTCGCTTCAGATTGAAATTCACTATAATAATTATCTTCTTGGAAATTTAATATCTCCATTCTATTCTTTTCACCATTAAATTGAAAAGTTGGATTAGCAGCACCAAGCCATACATAATTGAAATTATTCTTTGTCAAATTGGTATCAGGGTTAATAGGGTTAAAAGATTCAGTTGCACCTCCCGTTTTAGCTACTAATCTATTTCTAAAATTTATATTATCTCCGTTCATTGGAGCTATTGCATGGTTATCAAAAAATGAAGGTGACACTGCTACAGGCATTCCCCAAGTCATACAACCTAATTCCCAACTACTTAAATTATTCGTTTCTGCTGTATAATCTCTTTGAACTACATAAGCACATTTAATTTGTACTTCATTCGTAACTCCTGACGGGTCTCTATATAAATAAGGAACAAATGGTAAATCATACTTTCTCATAAAATCTACTGACCCCTTTGTTCCAGAAAAACCAGGCACATTACCTGTTAAATATCCACTATCTGGTGATAACATTATACCATTGCCGCACATTTCATCAACCCATACTGGAAGACCAGTAGCAATGTCTATTGTCTGTGATTCAATAGTTGAAATATATTTATAATCATATCCTTCGCTACCTAATGGTGTTCCCCCTATAACTTCATTCCAATTCTCTGTAAAACGACTTCTTATTTGTAATCTACCCAAAGGTTTTAATACCTTGTAATCTGCTGACCAGTCAAATGTTCCGTTTGTTTGTGTTGAACCAAAAGCTGAATTTGACCATATTGGACATATTATTTCTCTTTCTATAAAATCAGCAGGCTTGGGGTCAGTAGGATATAGGTCACTCCATAATCTCCAACCTGTTCCATATGGATTACCTCCAAGAGCAGGAGTTAAATAATCTCCAGCAGCACCAGGAGCAAAATTTGGATTAGCACATTGTGGATAACATTCTTGTGAAATAAATTGCAAAGGACTAACATTTGTTTTCATTCCTATTTGCGTTCTGTTTGCTGCTGGAGCGGCACTACTATTGGTAGCACTAGGAATTGGTCTCATTTCACTTGTTTTATTATCATTCGTCACACCTAAATCAATTGTCACACTCCAGTTTAATGTATCTGCTTCTTGTTCTGTAATATTATTTGTTGGAGCACTTCCATAACTGAGCACATCTTCAGGTGGTGGAGTATATATTTCTGCTCTTTTTAATGCTTCAGCTAACTGTTGGAAATCATAAGCATAATTTCTATTAACACCAGCAGCAATAGTAGATAAATACGGTTCTCCATTATCTTTCCAATCACTTGCCTTACCACTACCTAACCAATCTATATTTGTATATATTAAACTTCCTCTTGGTAATTTAGTTGATTTTAATGTATGATTACCATTATCCACATTTACATCTATATATTGTAATTTGGTGTTTAACATCATAGGTTGTCCCATTTCTGCTATTGCTAAAATGTCCGTAGCACCTACTATATTAGAACTATAATCTATAGCACCTTCTGGTCTATTCATTTGACCTAATGGTAATCTAAATAAATTATCACCTATCATCATCTTAGCCATATCTTCTACCAACATATTACCATATAAAGTATTACAATGTCTTTGTGGATTTGATGCTGGTTCTTTGATTGATGATAGATAAGTGTTCGCTTGTTCATTTCTATATCCTTCATTCCATTCTTGAACTTCCTCTAATGGAAGTTTTCCTGGTTCAGTACCTAAATAACCTGTTCTTTTTGTTATTGTTTTACCTACATAAATTCTTGGTTTATCTTCACCTGTTTGAAAATTAGCAGGCTGACATTTTACTGTACCACCTATAGAAAGCTTTGGAATATTATCCCACGATGTATCAAACCTTGGGTCGTAAAAGAATCCAGGAGTATCATATTTGGTTTGGTCATAATATCCTTGTGTTGTGACATATGGAATGACACTAGACCCTTTTTGATATATTCCATCATCTGGATTATCATCTTGATTTAAAATATATTCATTATAATTATCATTCTCTAATCCCATTACTGGTAATTTCTCGTGTAATATATCATTAATACGATTCGCCAATGTTTGTAAATCCGTAAATAATTCATCAGCATCTAATAAAATAAAAGCTGTTTGTGGTTTTAATCTTGGACATTGCCCTGTTCCATTCCTTTTTATTCTACCCATACCCATAAAATCATTTCTAGTTAAAATATAAGGTTTATTATTATTCTCCTTGATAATATTAGTTGTTCTATATCCTTCTGCTCCATAAAACAAAGATGGAACAAGATTAGCTGAACCATCATTTATCTCTCCAGCAAAATTATACATACGCTGATATGCTGCTGCTCCTACCGCACCAGGAAAATAATTATTTGGTGCTCCATAACCTGTTGTATCTCCTATATTATGAGCATTATATATTTGGAATATTCCTCCGCCATCACGATATCCTATATCTGCCGTACTCGTTGTCCATATATTACTCAAGTTAGCCATTCCTACCTCTTGTTGCCATGAAGGAATATCTTGCTCACTCTGAAAATCTTGCCTGGTTGCTCCATAAAATGCTCCAAAACATTCATTTCCAGAACAATCATTTTCTGGAATTACTTGTTGTGTAACAGCAAATTGTATTTCTATATGATTCGCCGTTGTTATTACTCCTTGAATCAAGGCTTCTCTAATATTAACTACCGCTTCTTCAAAACCATCTACTATTTTATTATTATTAGGTAAAATCTGTAATGGTGGAACATAAGGAGTGCCTCCTCCATTATCTACTTGACAAAATTTCATTCCATTTAATCCAGCAAATTGATAATTACCCGCTGCTGCTGTACTTACATTTAAGGAACGACCTTGAACATATCCCTCTCTATAAGTACAAGGATAACCATAAGCAGGCGAAAATGTTCCAGTGTTTTTAAATACTACACCTACTACTGGTGTAGCTACACCCGCAGGTAAAAAATCTACATAATTCGGCGGGTCTGTATAATCAGCTGCTATATTCCAAGCAGCTACTGTATAACTGAATACATCACCAGGAGTCCATTTAATGATATATGGATTTGCTCCTGTTCCTGCTCCAAATCTCCAAGGCGTAATAAAGCCTATTCCATTCATTGTAGCGTGGGCATTTTGATTATCGGTAGTTGCAGTTTCAAATATAGGAGTAAATAAATTTGTATTGACATTATCTTCAAAGTTTTGTACAGGATTGGTTAAACTTATTGCACTTGTTCCTGCTAATCCATCAATTCCAGGTATATTTATATAATTCCATTCTGTTGCTGCGTCTGCCGTTTTACCATTAGGGTGTTTTAATGGTAATCCAACCGTATAAGTATTATTATTATTCATATAAAAACAAATTTCCATCAAGACTTTATTATCCGTCCAACTCTTCGCCTTTCCTCCCTTTCCTAAAGCCCTTTCCCCTGTTAATTCTATCACTGGTGCTCCTTCTCCAGCATTTTCAGCATTAAAAGCACACATTTCTACTGAAATTCTATCTCCTCGTCGCAAATTAAAATTACAACCACTTGTCCATTTAGCACCAGGAGTATTATCTCCACCATCTATCAAACTATCTGCTCTACTCGCTTCTATTAAAAATGTTTGAGTCCCTGGTTTAGATTCTATTTGACCCGTTGATGGTGGAATAACATTCGGTGATATGATTTGAGGTTGCTCTTGTTGTGTTCCTGGATTATTATTCTCCATTTACTATACTTTCATATTATTTTATTCTAAATATAAGCTATTTAGTATTTATTTTTTTCTTGAATTATATATAATGTGAGATTTTATCCCCCATTCTGCGAGCTGCTTTGTTCTTCAACTTCTAACCATTCAAATTACTATTTATAAGTTTTCATATATTTAAAAATAAGTATATGAAATTACGAACCAGAGACCATAATCTGTCCTCCTTTGATAACCATCATTCTCTCTGCTTCTGCCCAAATTAGAATTCTCTTCGCTCCATAATTCTCCTGAGTATGTTGTGTTGTAAGACGCAATTCTACTGGAGATTTACCTATACTTGTACCAGCACCTAAAACATTTGCGTGGGTTCTGGAGAGATTACAACCCAAATATTGACAACTTCCTTGGAGATTATTTTCACCAAGACCATTCATATATTTATTACTAGGGAATGACATCTGTTGAGTTTCAAAGGCTAGAGCAGCACCTGCTACACAACCCACATTGGAAGTTAATCCTTTGATTGCTTTCTGTGGTGTATTAAATACCTGACTAACTTCATTAAAGATTTTAGCGTCCATATTAATAGCATTAGGATATACATTTTGATTATTAATTACAACTTGCATTGTTGTTTGTCCTTGAGAAGCATTAGATTCATAATTTCCAAGTAAGGCATTGGATGGTCCAGTCTGATTCACTTCTGTATAATCTGGAGCTCTAGGAATTGCTACTAAAAGATTTCTTACTACCTGATGGTCAAGACCACATAGAACACTAGCATCTACATTTTCTGGTGCTGCTGGTGCTCCCGCTGCAGCAGGAATTTGAGACTCAACAAAGGTGTAATCAGTATAAACAAGCTGAATACCTTTCATGACTTGAGCAGCTAATGCTTCCATAGGACTTGGTTTGCCTGGTTCATCATCAAAATACACTAAATCAATACTTAATTTACAAGTTGATTCTACAATAGTATTATCCTGAACCCAATTCTGTATCACTGGAGGAGAAGCAGCATTAGAATAGGCAATAGCACGATTTCCGTTAAGGTCAGGACTGAAATCAAAAACAACTCTTACTGTTCCTTCAAGGAGAGCCAACGGAATCTGGATTTGGGAAAATAGTGGAAAAATCCACTTCAGCGGGACTGAAAAAATTCCTGCTGCGTTAGTTGCTAGGGGATTTGCAGCAGTGGTAGTATTATGGATTTTAAATGCTCCTTCTTTCTCAATACATTCAGGAGCAGCTCCATCAATTTTTAATCCTACAATACCTTTACCTGAATTACTAGCATTCAAAGAATATCTACCAACACTTGTACCAGCTGTACCACCAGAATCGGTATCAACCATAAGACCTGAGAATGCTCCAATTTTATTTTGATAACTCTGGTCACGAATATCTTGTTCAACAAAGGTTGATTTCAATTGCATGAGGGCAGCTACTTCCTGGGTTTGCTGAAGTAGAATATTGTTATAATATAAAGAGGCTGTTTGGACACAACCAAGAATACCAGCCATAAGTGGTAATCCATTTACTCCTGCTGCTCCAGCTGTAGCTGAATACATTTGTAAATTTAAATGTGCGTCCTGGTCAAGCAAACCTTTTTTAGGCAGGTCAAATGAGACCTGACCACCATTAACATTTTGAGAAAATGCTCTTGGTTCTAGAATTTCTGTTTCAACTCGCATATTCTGAGCTTCTCCTGAGGAGAGTCCAATGTGTCGCATAAGTGACGGGCGTGACATTATAATATTACTAAATAGAAAAATATTATAATTCTTTTTTAAATTTGTATAAAAATTAAGTAGAAATACTTACTATACCATTTCCATCATAATTAATAACACCTCTATGAAGGAAATAAGTATATGCTGACATAGCACTTACACCATTCAATTTAGATTGAAGACGAAGACTGAAGCTTTGATTTTTGAAATTGGCTGTTGAACCATTTCCAAGGGCATCATAACGACAACCAACACCATAACAATTCTGGAATCCTGCTGACACTCCAGCAGCACTACCTTGGACATCAGTCCCTGTAGTTGTATTATGATTCAAATCACCATTAGCTATAGATAAACCTTCACTATTTTCACCTGCTAAACATTGACTAGTTTTACGAATTGGTCGTAATGCTGTCTGGTAATAAAATTGTCTTTGAGCATCAAATCCACTAGTAGCATAAAAGTTACCTGCTGCTGCGGCAGGGTCAAACTGCACCATTTGCCTTGAGTCAATTTTGAATTTAAGAGGATATTGAACACCTGCTCTAATAAAACTAATACCATCTGCTGGTGCTACATTAACAGGGTCACCCGTACCAGTTGCTTCATTTAATAGTGGAGTAGTAGCATATCCATTAGCTGACCAATTAGAAATATTCTTGGTTGGAACGAAATTACTAAATTGTGACACTACAGCTGCTAAACTTGGACTAATCTGTTGAGTATTATCATTTGTAGTTAATACACTATAGAAATTCTGATAAGCACTAAATCCTAACTGTTTAATAGCAGGAAGTCTTCCTCCAGATGGGACACCATATTGACCAGTTAATGATATCTTGGATAATGTATAATAACTATTTCTAGTTGCTGCTACAGTTGGAGCATCAAGACCATAAAGGGCTTGAATACTTGGACTAAGCATTATACTAATACGCAAGCCTCCTGTACCTGCCTGGAAAGATAATGGAATGTTTTCTCCGTTAAGGAATATACCACACATAAGAGGCATACTTACCTCCATTTTTCTATTACACATACGACCTTGAACCTGGACATTAGATGATGCCGCAAACTGCTGAGTTAAATAACCAGCATAATCTCCAAACCCTGCTCCTCCTGGTATTAATGATGCTAGGAGCCTGGGGTATGACCTACAATATTCAAGTACATTATTTTGTAAATTTGTGACAGTTATGTTCTCTATACAAGATGCTACTCCTACCTTATTATCAGTTAAGACTGAAGAGAAAGGTGTAGCACCTGCGTCTTGGTTATTATTATTAGGTTGGACACCTGCTCCATTGGTAATATCCAATTGAAAATTAACACGGAGTGTATGTGACATTAAATACAAGTCTTCAGCACCTATTTCAAACTGAATCAAAGGATTCCCGTCCTTGTAAGAAAAGGTTGCTGAACCTGAGGACTGGTTCATAGGTGCTATTTCAAAGCGTTTTAAAGATTGAATCGGTTGTTTCGCTGACATTATGTACTTTTCTAATATTTTTTTTGGAGAGATTTCTCTATTTTTAAAAACTTGCCTGGTCTGTATATGTGTAATTAGTCCCAATTGTAATCTCCTCCTCCTCTTCTATATCCAGGCTCTCTAGGGCGGCATAAAAACCAAGCCAATACATATCGTCTAAAGTCGCTGCATCGTTCTCCACAGGAAGGTCTGTAATTTTTATCGTACCACATATAGGTTTTAATGAGAATAATTCTATATCTTTTATTTCTCTAAATGTTTCCTCTTTGATTGCTCTGCATGATAAAGTTGGCTCTATAGCATAATTTATTATTTGTTCTATTAATTCATCAGGTAATTTTGTAAATATTTTATTTAACATTTACAAAAATCAAATATTATATATTAAATACAGGCTAATAACGGCTCTTAAGCAAGTTATTAACGGTATTAATATACAACAGCTACACTTCCAGGGGAAATGACTAAAGTCCTTGTATGATATAAATAACTATGTAATAGTTTCTCTTGAGTATTGTCACCAGTAGCACTACTATAAACCATTTGTAATCTAATCTCCTGGTCATTCGCATTAAAACTATGACCTTCCTTGGCTAATTCTCTACCAACACCAAATTGCTCACTATTCAAACATAAGAATCGGGGAGAGATTTTACCTCTTCCAAGAGATTTTTCTAATTCTGTAAGATGAACTGCGTCCCAATTATAAATATTACCTATCTGTGCTGTTCTATCAACCAAGACCTTTCTATTTGGTGTTAATCTATTAGCAATATTATATTGATAATTTAACATACCATCTTTGACTGGTTCAAATGATTTATCCCATAATTGCGTGGTTGATGACTGAGGGAATTGATATAAACTAAGAGCTCTATGTTCTGTTGTAGGTAATAGAATCTGTGGCTGAGGAACTCTTGCGTTAATATTATTTCTATATAAATTAAAGGTATCATAATCTAATGACACTGAACCACTTGCTACTTTCTGTCTCATAGCATCAATAGTTGCTGGTGGTGCTTGGACTACACTACAAACACATTCTACCTGACTTACCTCAAATTTAATAGGAACATTAGTAGGGTCTAATGCCCATACTGGTCTGCCTATTGCTGCTACAGTTCCTGTAAAACCACCTTGGATAGTACAAGTAACCAAACCACCAGCTACCGCAATTGCTGAAATAGTTCCTGCTGTTTCAACCGCATTAGCATCATTAAAATATTGTAATTCCTGACCTACACAGAATGGAAAATTAGAACCATCTATAGGGCAAGCATTTAAAGCAGGGAGTGCTGGAGGACCAGCCACTGCTGCTGTTGCTGCTATTTTAAATTTAATTTCTGTCTCTGCTCCTGCTGCTAAAGCTGCTCCAAGGGCAAAAGGTAAAGATGCACCTGGTTGTTCAAAGGAAAACTTGTGGCTTGGCTGCCATCCCATATCTGCCGCCGTGGGTGTTACTGCTTTCGCAAATCCATTGGCGTTGTATGCTTTAATGCTCTGAGCAATATTTCCAAGAAAAATGCGTAACCTGAGTCCTGCGGTGAGAACAACAGGGAATACCTTGTTTGACCCTAAAATACCACTCATATGAAAAGGCAAGCATACCTCAACATTTTTGTATCTACCTCCTACTACTGAATTACCTTCCCAATATTGACTAGTTAAAGCTTGACCTTCAGGGGTGCTTACACCTTCCATTAAAGTTCTAAGATTTTTTAGCCCTGGACTCTTATTAAAATGAAAATATTTACTAGTCCAATTATTCCAGGTATCAAGTTGCTCAAGCATTTGCATATTCTGACCGTCCATCACCTGGATTTGAGATATCAAACTGTGGGCACCTGCTGCTGCATCAGGTTGGGCATAAATAGGAAAAGGATTACTAGCATCAGTAGATGACATTCTAACTATAAATTTTAAATATGTTTCTAAAGGGTTAAGCAAAGGCACATCTTCAGGTGGTATAAAAATTTCAATAACATCTTGGGCTTGATAAACCTGGTTTCTGTCGGTTAAAATACTTTTATCTACCGTTGGTACGCTCATTTTAAATTAACTAAATATAAAAAAATATTATTTCATTTTTAAAATAATATTTAAATAGCTTCACTTGTGACAGTAGGTGCTACATATCCACCCGCAACATTTTGTGCTGTTTGTGCTTGTTGTCTTACTGCTGCTACTGCTGCTACGCCTTGCTTTTGAACTTGGTCTTCTTTATTTCCTGCTTCTATTGCTTCTACACCTCCTGCTATTGCTGTTCCTAGAGATGCTATTGCTGCTGCTCCACCAAGTATTTCTCCTATAAATGGAATCCAACTAGTTGCTGCTGCTGCTTCATCTAAACCTGTATCTACTGCTCCCATTTCTGCTAAATCTTCTGCCCCTCCTTCGGCTGTCCTGGTTAAAGCTGTTTCACTTTCATCTACTGCTTCTCCCATTCCTGTTCCTGCCTGATTACCACCAGTTGTTATTTCACCACTACCTTCTGAACCTACAGCATCACCTGTTGTAGATTCTCCTCCACCTTCTCCTTCATCAAAGGCATCATCTTCTTTGCTTTCTGTTTCAGGAGCATCTTCTTTTTGACCTTCTTGGTCTCCTTGGTTTTTAGGTTGTCCTGGTCTGCCTTCAGCATCTCTATCTTCCATTACCATTCGTCGTCTTTCAAATTGTTGCTGAGGATTTACATCAGTCAAATCATTTGTTAATCCTCTTTCAGCATAATCATCTGCACCTTCTGTTTCTACACCTGTTCGTGCTCCTGCTCTTCCTGTACTACGAGACACTTCATACATTTCGTCCATTTCTGTTCCTCCTTCTTCTACTGCTCCACTTTCTCCTCCTCCTCCACTATCTCCTTCTCTTCCAAGGTTAGCATTTCTATCTTCTCCTCCCATAGCACTTCTTTCATCTGCTTCATTTGGTAATTCTTGGAATTGTGGTTCAGATATTTCTCCTCCTCCTCCAGAACCCATTTCAGGCTCTGGTTCAACTGTTTCTCCTGCTCCACCTTCACCTTCTCCTTCACCACCACCATTACCTTCTTCTCCTGGTCTAGAGTTGGTTCTAGAGTTCATACCTTGTCTAGCACTCCCGAATTTTTTAGTCCATGCTGATTTTAATTTTTTTGCTGCTACCCAGGCACCCCCAACAGCTCCTTCACCTTCTAATCCAGTTCTTAATAATGTATCAGCATTTTCTAAATGTTGCTTGGCTACATCAAGTTTATCTCCCCAATCTCTTGCTGTTGATGCTACATTATTTAAATAAGAATTCTTTTTAGCCGCTAGTCCCGCCGCATAATGGTCAGCTTCGTCTTGAATAGAGGACGCAAAACCTCTTAAATCATTCTGTCTTGTTAAAGCGTTATTCATTTATATTTGATTAATATAAAAAAATTAAAATAATCTTTCTGTAAAATCTAAATAAACCTCTGGTGGAGTTGAATCAAGCCTAAAGTATAACCAGGAAAATGGTTTTTCTCTTGCTCTTTCAATATAATGGTCTATTGCAGCGTGCCCTCCAAAGGTATCTCCTATATCATCTTTAATACTTTCAATCTCTTTCTGTGATTTCATATTTCCTGATAATAATAATCCTGTCATATTACTTCTTAAAATACTACTTGTATTATTATATTTTTGTCCTGAGTAAATTATCATACAAGGGTCTCCTTTATTTACTGCATGTCTAAATCGCGTCGCAAAGGATATGAAAGCCCCTCCTTTCCTTGCTGTTTGATGATTATTTAATACCCCTACTAAATCATCTCCTATCAAACAAAAACCACTATCTGTCCCTTTTTCCAAGGCTTCTTTTTTTCTATCATTTTGTTGTTTGACTAAATTATGTATAATCTCATCTCTATATTCCGCGTGACAAGTATGCTTCCATCTTTCAGCAGCAAATCTTGCTGTAGCATCATTGAATACCGTTGGACTTATAATATGAACTTCTTGGAATAATTCAGCATAAAAATTTGGATTTAATAAAAAATTGTTCCATAATACTCCCTTTCCTGACCTGATTGGAGCTGCTATGACTAAAAGCTGACCTTTGTAAGGGTCAGGAATATTATAATGTAATGGTCTTCTTTTTTTAAATTCGGTTTCAGCGGGCTTGACTGGGAGAATGGTTAAATCAGCACCTGACTTGTTTTTATCTTCCACGGGTATTTTTTTATCATCTTCCATTTATATATATATGATTTTGAAAATAATTGCAGATATTATCCTAATTTATTTTCTCTCCATCAAGTTAAATATGAATACTAACGATTTAGAAATTTTAAAAAATTTAAAGGTGTATTGTCCTCCTGGTATAATCACTAAATACTCTCATAAACATAAAGAACCTGAATCTTGGGTAAGATTTTATTATTATAAAGACAAAGCAAAAACTGCGGTAAAACCTCAAAACATTGGTTATGATTATGAAGTATCTAGTACCTTGAATTATAGAAAAGATGTCTTTTATAAAATGACAACAATGTCTCAAACAGATGAATATTTTGATTATTATTTTAAATTAAAACCTGATTTGCCTCAAACAATAGTCAAGCAATGTAATAAGAAAGAGAATGGAAATCCTAGAAAACATACATTAAAAAAGCGTGGGAAATTAATATATGATTGGCGTAATCCTCCAAAAAAACCCCACGATATTGATGATGATGGTAAATTTGTAATACATTTTAATTAATTACCACCTTTGAAATTTATTGCCGCCCATACCTCCTTGAAAAACACTTGTTCTACCACTTTTTAATAACGCATATGGAGAGAAATCTGTTGGTAATGGTTCTTTCTTGATTCTTCTACCTCCTGGTGTTGGGTGTCTTTGTCGTTGAATAGTTCTAGGTTCTCTTCTTATAGGAGCACGAGGTCTATCTTGATAATTAATTTTTTTATTGGGGTGAGGTTGTCTATTTGTACTATGTTTTTTCCTTTTATAATCTTCATATCTATCCATAAATCCGCAAAATTGGTCAAAATCATTGAAAGCATTGGTGTGAGTTTTCGTGCTTTCCTTACTTTTTATTGGGATAGGCTTTGAAATCGGTGTATTTCGTTCAATTAAATCGTCCTGAACAAGTTTTTTATTAGCCTTTTTTTGGGCATATGCTTCTTGTCGAGCTCTACTCCTTTCTTTCTTGGCGTCTTCAGCGTTCTTCTTTTTCTCCGCAGCTTTAGCTCTTCTTATAGCCAAGCTTCTCTCTCGTCCCTTTGCCAAAGCTTCCCTTTGTTTATCAGTCATTACTCTTTTTTTCCTTGGTTTTCTATCTTTACCTCTTTCACCATGCATCTTTTTAGGTTTTGGAATTTCTTCTATAATCTGTTTAATCCCAGGATTCTCTTTATCCTGAGAGACTCCCGCTGATAATATCTTTTCATTCTTTTCTTTTCTTTTCCTTTTGGAGAGAAATATATCATCTACTTCTCTCTTTGGAATATCATCAACTATTAATTCTTCTATTTCTTCTTCATTTGGTTCTGTATTGTCCAAGGCACAATTCTCCAAGTCTTCATCTACTTTCAATGTAAAATCAGGCATTGGATTAAAATCTTTGTCAAATGTTTTTCCTCCGTTACTCATTTATATAAACTAACAAATATTATTTTTTATACAAATAATTATATTTGTTTAAATGAAATCAAGTTCTTAATCTTTTTCCTTTGGAATTTCTAACTTTTAACCATATTGTTGAATCAGGAAATAATCCTATTAATTTTCTACCTGTCTCGTCACATATTTTTACTTTTATTTGATTTAATGATTCTTGAGCCATATTCCCAATTTCAATCCAATTTTCCATACTAGGCTCTTTATATACATCTCTTCCTAAACCAAAGGCGTATTCTTCATCTGAACACATACCTACTACTCCTAAAACTCTTGCTCTATTACTTCCTCCCCATACTGTTGAACCTGCTCCTAATTCACCATTAATAGGTATATTTGGTAATGTAATAACTGCTACAGTTTCAGCACTCTCCCAATATCTCTCCACATTATCTAAGACAAATCCATCTGTACTAGTTGTTGCTGCTTTCATGACATATACTTTACCTTGAATACCACCTATAGCACTTGATATATTAGCATATTGTTCAGCATTTTTTGCTATATCGTGACGATATCCGTGCACTGTATATGCTCCACCACCTGTAGGATTTCTTAGCCAATTTTCAGGTATTCTATCAAATACTGCACATACTTCCAACATATTATTAGCTTGTGCTGCTACTGCTGGTTGGACAATACTTGCTAAAGGGGGTGCTCCATTTACTGAAGTTAATACCGCATCGTGGTGAATACTTCTTAATGACATTCCGCCTTGTCCTTCCCATATTGCTTGAGCTACAGGTTTATTATCCCAGGCAATACCTTGGAATAAAGGCAAATCTCTATATAAATCTAAATTTTTACCTGATGTAATAGTACAAAAACCAGGCATACCTCCATCAGTTGATAATGCTACATTACCAATTTGAATACCTCCTGGTTGGTCTCTATAACGAGCAACACCTTGAATAATATAAGCATCACCAGCTGAATTACGAAGAGGTCTCATACCAATCTCAAACCAAGGAGGATTAGCTGCTCCTCCACCTGGTGCTGATGGAATTGTCAATTGTCCCCATTTAGTATCTCTACCTGGATTATTACAAGGACGAGGATTGGTTTTAATGGTTTCTAAATCTTGATAAAAGAATTCTATAATCATACCTGCCTCTGTTGAATTTCTACTTATAATCCAATATATATCAAATCTGGTTTCACCACCATTCCAATTAATAGCACCTTGGGCTTGATTAGGTGTTAAATATGCTCCACTATTATTATTAGTTTTTCCAAATTTGGATTCATATTGAGGATTAACATTATTACCTACTCTATCACCATTAATATGTTTGGAACAAATTAAACCACCAACTACTGTATCAGCATATTTAAGAGCTGACCCTTCAGGAATATTTTTCGCACACCACCAATAACCATCGTTTGTGCCGTCACTAGCAATAGCACCTGAATCACTCCAACCACCTGGTTCTCCAATTCTAGCATCAATATCTCCTCCATTTTCAGTATTCCATAAAGGACGAGTATCTATAAAATTTAAACAGGCTTCACTTGGAAGAATATCACAATATTGAGGGTCAGTACCATTCTGTTTGACCAAATCAATTCCACCTACTGCGAATCCTGCTCCAGTAGGATAATTAGCACCAGTAGCAGAATCACCTGTTTGTCCTCCACCATTAACTCCAATAATATCAATTGCTCTGGTATATTCTCCATTTGTAAGACTACCGACGGCAACTTTAAAATTCATTTGTCTTGACCCAACAGCACCTGTAGTTGTACATTCTAATCCACCAGTTCCAGCTCCAGCTCCACCGTCATACATCTGCCATGGAGAAATCGGCTGGTCTAACTTGTATTCCTGGGAATGATAATTACCAACTCTCATCGCCAAAGTCATTTCTTCAGCTAAAGAATCTACTTGATATACACCTTCCTTTAATGAATATTTAGCTGGTGTATGTGGTAAATAACTTGCTCCACCAACAGCAGTAGATTCTAAATTACTACCATTAGCAACAACCCAACCATTATTGCTACCACCTCTTACAGTTAATTGTAAAGGTGTTCTAGTAGCTCTATTTAGATTAACACCACAAAGACAAATCTCACTTTCTTTGTCTAATTTAACTTGGAATCCGTGGTTTTCAAATTCCGCAGGGTCTTGTCCTTTTGAATTCAACACAATTAATGACATTTAAATTAACATTATAAAAAAAAAATATTGTATTATATATATAATGCAAAATTTTTATGACCCGACTCAAAAACCTAAAATTAAAGTCAAAGTAAGTGCTATTTCATATGATGCCCACGCTAAGCGTTTTAAAACTCAAAAAGAGAAAGAAAGAATTAAAACTGCTCCTAAAAATGTATTTGATGGTTGGAAAGAAAAGCCTAAATCAAAAAAGAAATAATTACATAACTCCCTTCATCGTTTCTAAAGCTCTCCTAATATTAATAGGTTTTAATGATATATTCTCATTTTCTAGATTAATAGCATTAAACATTGCCCACCTTTTTGCTACTGCTTTTATAGCTCCTATCAATTGATTTTGATTCCTTTTTATTTTATTATTTCTTTGTTTCATAAATTTTTGATATAATTCAAAGAATTCTGTTTCTTCATATTCTTGGTCAGCATTACATTCTCTTGTGGGGTCTTTCTTCCTTTTTTCTAATTCGTCCCACCAAGACCCTTTTTCTTCTTCATTCCAATCTTCAGGTTGGTCTAGATATTCCCTATTATATTCACATAAACCTTGTAAAAAGTAATAATATTGTGGAACATTTGTTCTTTTAATATTAATGTAAGCTTGAGTTATCGGTCTATCATTTTGTGCATGAAAGCCCGTTAAATCTATACTCATTAAATAATGATAAAATGCTCGTCTTGCTTCTTTATCTTTAAAAGCATTAGCCAAGTCATTAAAATATTTATCTTTCTCTTCTGATGTTCTATTTAAAATTTCATTAGAACAATTAAATACTACATATCTTCTATCTGTTAATTCAATATTAATAGGGTCTTCTCCTGATGGATTAACAAGCATAATTAATCTCATAAGATTTTTAATTGGAATTGTTTGCTTGGATTTTGCTTCCCATTGTATTGTTTCTTGTGTTATAGTATTTTTTAATTTACATTGACCATATTCTCTATCAGCTGAATTAGCTTCGTCCATTATGACTATTAATTTTTGATTAACAGCTGTAAATCTTCCTACAATATCATCAATTCTTGCTGTACTTAATAAATATTCTTCTCCAAGGAAATACTTTCCAAACATCTCCCAAAATATAGATTTTCCTGTTCCTTGCTCACTACTGAATAATAAACAAACCCCTGGTAATTTACCAGGTTCTTGTATCATTTGGGCTATAAATCTAAGAGCAAATTCTAAAGGAGAATATTTACCAGTTACCCATTCTCCGTGAGGGCAATGAACCATATCTCTTTTTCTTTGGTCTCCAACTAACATTTCCAAATGGTCTATAAATTTTTTATAACTGCCTTTGATTACCTTTTGACTATCAAACTCTTCTTTAAATTCTCTATCACATCTTAATCCTTTCCATAAATTATAAATACTTGGTCTTGCTTCACAAGGAGGTGGAACAAAATCAACTTCACTATATGTTGTAATAAATATATCTCTTATCCATTTATCAAAGAATAAAGTCTCTCCATTTTTTCTAGTACAATCTGGAATTAATAAGTTTTGATATAACATTTTGAAATCATTGACACTTTCATATATATGAATGTTATTCCTATCTATAATAACAAAGGCAGCCTTGGGATATTTTATTTTAAAATGAAATAATTGAAAGTATTCTCTACATTCTTGATAGCATTCTTGACATATTTTAATGAGTTCATCATCAAATTCTCCTCTTTTAATTTTTTTTAATTGTTGTCTTTTTTCTCTTATAAGTCCCATAATTTTTTTTCTTTCTTCAGTATCATCTTCCATATCTTTCTCTTCATATAAATTCGCAATGTCATGTTCAATCTTTGTTTCTCTAGATGCTGAATTACCATCTATATTTTTTATTTGCTGACGATATCTTTGTGCTATATTATGGAATTCAAATCTATTAAATGATTCTTTATTACCATATCTTCTATCTAATTCCAATTTCATATTTTGATTGGAATAATATGCCCTTTCAAATAAATAATTCCACATTAAAAAATGTCCTTCAGGATTGTTTTCCCTGGTTTTGCTACTATCCCATTTTATTTTTACATCTTCTTCTCCTTCAAATCCAGGTTTATCCCTGGTTATTGTTAGAAAATCATTAAATCCCATTCCGCAGTTTTTAGCACTCCATAACAACTTTATCCAGGTTGAATATCCTTTCCATTCTTCATCACTGACTATATTTGCGTAATCACACCATTTGGTAACTTCTCCTTCTGTCATCTTGTGTGTTTGTGAAAGGTTATTTGTGTAATTTCTGAAAGTCTTGTTTAACTTGTCTTCCAGGTGTTTCTTTGTGCTTTTGTCATCAACCGTTTTTTTATGTACAAACCATTCATCAGGTTTATCTATGCGTTGTATATCGTTATCAGCATTAATAATTGTCAAGTTTCTTGGTGCGTAAGACCACCCTTTGCATAATACATCAATTTTCCTACCTGCTTCAGCTTCATAACTGATTTTATCATCAATATAATATCCAACACCTTGTTCAGCATATTTATCTTTTTCAATATCTCCTAATGTAACGAATGCATGTAATCCATAAGGTTTTGTCACAGATTTAAAATAAGGAGTATTATCTTTTAATACTTGTAATCTATCATCAAATACTGGACTATCATAATCAATTTGTGAAATACTTCTAGTATCTATAGCAATATGATTGAATCCTGGTGTATTCCAAGCTTTTTGTCTTAATTTTATTTGAGCCTTGGGTAAATCTTCAAAATCTGTAGATAATCCCCAATATCCCCATTTTCCAGTTTTTGATTGTCTTTTTTTCCAACCCTCATTAGGAGGTCTTCCATTTCCCGCAGTTTGTCTGCTTGGATATTTTCTTTTCCCATCAATAGTTAATTTCAAAGGGAACCAGGCAATATTATGGTCGTTTAACCATTTTAAACCAGCAGGTAGCTTTTTTTTGATGATTTTTTTATTAATTTTCTTCTTTGCTCTCGCAGTTTTATTATATTTCTTCTTTTTCTCTTTCTTTTCAGTGATTTTACTCTCAACATTTGAATGATTACTCATTTCTAAATAAATAATATATTATTTTTCTATATTGTTTAAGAAAATAATATATATAAAAAGTGAGTAAAAGTGAGTAAAAATGAGTAATCCAGGTATCAAAAATGAGTAATTTAATTAGTGAGTTGCTACCTAAAGTGGTAGATTACTCATTTTAGGATAGCCAGCGTACTTTTTTTGGCGGCGACTTGAAAAAAAAAATTTTCTAAGAATTTTTCTCTGGAGGAGTGGGTCGTCGCCTCTCCCCAACAGTGAGTAAAATTGTGACCAACAGCTATGACCTTTTCATCAAGTTCATTCCTAGAACTACCTGCTTTTTCAGTCTCTCAGTCATTTTTTTTTTCTTACCTCTAAAATCAAAACTATCTCCTGTTTTTACTTTTGACCATCTCACTAAATCAGGTCTTTTAAATTTATAAGACATAGGAACGCCCATACTTCTATGTAATCCACCTTTGTTAAATGTAATTTTCTTACCACCTAATGTAGCAGTTCCTTTTTTAGTTCCAGTAGCCCTGGTAACTCTTCTACCTTTGCTTACACCAGTTCGCTTTGTTCCTACACGAGCTGAACCTTCAGCTTCACCTTTCTTGGTATATGGTCTTCTCTTTCTTTTAACATCGTGACCTTTTCTATGAAAATCTTTGTCTCCTCGTTTGGTTGTATAGTCCTTATCACCAGGACGCGTTTTGCTTGGCTGACCTTTTTTCGGCATTATTATAATAGATAACAATATAATAATATCTCTTGTTCAAGACATCTTAATATAACTCGTTTTTTGAGTTGTCAATGAATGATTCATAAGCTTAGCATCTTTCTCCTGCTTTTTAGCTGTTTCCGCATATTGGCTAGTAAGATAAATCTTGCGTAACATTTGACTACCGACTCCTAAAGCATCTTTCAAAATCCTACCGAAATTATTCTTGGTTCTATCCCACATCTTGTACGAGATAGAGAACTCGGAGGTTTGAGGGTTGTTTCTTTCATAGACCTGAGTATATAAATACCAGGATAGTACTTTTTGTAATTTTTTGGGGATATCAATATAGCAATCTCCTTGGTCTGATTTACATGCAACAGCTGGGAAATATATCTGTTTTGGCTTGGGCAAATATCCTCTCTTATGACTTTTCACTATTATACAAGGGTCTGTCTTGGACAAATTCTTTTCTGTGCACCATCTCAAATTATTATAATCGTTTCTCCTAGGAGGTAAATAGGTGTATAGATTAGCAAGAACCCACTTTTCTAAATCTCTTTGTTCTCCTGGTAAAATTTTACCATTTCTCTCTTTCATACCTTCAAACCATTTTTTGGGGCTATCAGACATTTTCCAACCATATTGTTTAATCATTTTATTTCGCAATTTATTTCTATTTTTCCATACCTGTTTCCAGGTTATCCATTTTTCTTTTTCTTTTTCATTCTTGATTTTCGCGTTTTTTTTATATTTATTTCCCATATCCCACAAGTCTTGCCTGGCTGCTAGTATCTCCGCCTTGTGCTCGTTGAGCTCATCAGGGAAATCATCAGCGTCTTTTGGATATTTGCTAGCAGCCCATTGAATATTTTTTGGATTTAGTGCTACAAGAAGAGCAGTGTATCTTGCTCTTTTAGTGCTATCACTAAACCCACAATTTTTAATATTATCTATATGTTCAGCAGGAGTATGATTGAAATAATCCATAGCTATAAGGTTTGCTCTGTAAGTGTTAATACTCGCAGGCTTGAGTTTTCGGTGTTCTGCAATAGTCAAGATAAGTGCGTCCATAATCTCTATAATACTATTAGATTTATTCCTCTATATAGTTTTCAATTTTAAAAAATGGAGAGAAAAATTTATTAAAAGCTTGCCTGGTTATTTATAATTCCTATAACGATTTACAATATAACTTACCGCCTTGGTTATTACATTCTATTAATGGTTCAGTCAAACCAATAGGGGTGAGCAAGTGTATATTCCATATCTTAATACCTTTTTCTTTCATTTTGCTGTCAATATCGCGAATACTGTACTTGAATGCTTCCATACCTTCTTTGCTTTCGTTATAGCTATTAAACTGCTCTTGTGTCATCTCTACAGCTATACCATTTTTATTAATCCATTTATAAGTAATTATACCCATTGGTTTAAGGTGAGCGTTCTTGCCCTTCTGGTTTGGAGCCCAGACAGCAGTAACAGTAATACCTTGCTCTGGCTTAGCATCTGGAAAAGATTGTATATTTATGCAACTCATAATAGCAGGTGCGAGTTTTTGGCGGAATTGGAGTGATTTGGACATCTTTGATTTGCTTGACATAGGGATAATAAACTATATGTCAGAATTAAATCCTTTCAATTTTCAGAAGTTATGAAATGGAGAGAAAAAAATTTATTAAAAGCTTGCCTGGTTATTTAATTATGTCCAAATTCAATATATCCAAAATTATTATCATTTTTAATCCTTCCTAATACTAGCAAGCTCGCAATATTTAATATCCACAGTGTTTCAAATGTTTCACCGTATTTCTGTTCCATCTTTTTCTTTACTTTTTTAGTGTAGCACCCGTGTCCGTGACGCTTAGCCAACTTGGTGACTTCTTTCTCCCACATCTCACTTTGTTTATACAATTCGGCTTCAACCTCTTTTCTTGTATTTCCTTCTTTTATGATATTCATAATATTCTCAACAGCCCAAGGCTTGAGCTCTTCCCAACTCATCATAGGGGTAAAAGATAGTGATGTGCCGTTGAAGAACCACCCATAGTATTTAACACCTGGTAAGATGGCGTTGATAGAACAACTCTGTTGCTTGGCTTTGGGTTGTTTGCTCCATTTACCCATAGGACGAGAACCTGGAGTATTGTTACGAGGCATATTGTGTTTGTTTTTTGTTTTTGTTTTTTGTTTGTTGTCTTGACTATTTGATTAATAACATTATGTCAGAATCAAATAACTTCAATTTTCAGAAATTATTCATGATGATGGAGAGAAAAATTTATTAAAAGCTTGCCTGGTTATTTAATATTCCAAATTATTGTGATTATGATTCCAAAAGTTGGTTAAACTTGGATAGCTATTAAAATCAAGGTTATTTTCTTCGTATGTATCTCTCCATTGTTTCTTTTCAAATTTATTGTATTCCATATTTATAAACACATAACCATCTGTAATGAATCTATTCCATTTTAACCTGTCCCACCCATTGACCATCATTATATGCTCTTTATTAGGTTTAAATACCGCATCGCGGAGTAGTTCCCAATTATAATCCAAAATTAATTTAATATCTTCCCCATTCTTTAATTGTCTAATACAAGGAAGACTCAGTAATTTGGCTAGTTCCTTGACCCATTTTAAAGTAATTTTATTAGGCTTGCGAACTGAAGTCATTCTGAAGAGATGTCCTGTAAGACAACAGAATTCAGGAATTTGAATAGTAGGCTTATCTAGTGGTTCTCCAGTAGGCTGTTTAAGCCCCCACAATCCTGTTTTACACCCGTGTTGCCGCCCATTTAATTCCCTGGGTTTATCTAGGGCAAGAAATTTGACTTTTGGATATGCTCGTTGAGTAGTAGTAGAAGACATCGTAATTACAAACATTCCTGACTAATAAATCAATTTCAATTTTCAGATATTAGATTTTTCTTTAAGCTCTTTGTCTTGTAGCTTTCTTTGGTGAATTTTTACACTGTTTTTATTTCGTATATTTCCGTATATGTATGCATGTACTATTTCTTCATCTTTCCATTTTGGGGCAAGTTTATTCCAGCAATCCATATGACAGAATCCTAAATACTTGGAATAAGTTTCTATATCCCTAGCAGCAGCAGCTCTATTACCTTTGTCCATTTCATACTTGTTATCGCACATACGACATTTATGATATTCCATTTATATAAGTCAAGATTAAAAAAGCAAGCAGGCAACTAGTCAGGACAATTTCTCTCCATTCTATCTGAAAATTGAATTAGTTTTATGAAAATATATTCTCAGCATATTATAGTCAAGAATGAGTTCTACAATCAGTCACCAAATCAAAAACCGTAAAGTAGCCAAAGATGTATTTATTACACCTAAGGAGCTTGCTATATTACAAATATCAAAAACCCAGGAGATAATTAATAAATGTTTGAAGAAAACTTACTCAAGGGGCACAATCAACTGGTATGACCCGTTTAGAAATAGTGGTAATTATTACAATAACTTTCCAGGTGGTCATAAATTATGGGCAGAAATATTGGAGGGCAAGGACTTCTTCAAGCAAACCGTATGGTATGGTAATAGGCTCGCAACAGCTTGCGTCAGTAATCCTCCGTACTCCTTGACGGACAAGATTCTGGAAAACCTTACTGAACATTATGGAATACTAAATTGTATTAGTCTATTACTACCCGACCACGCTATAACCCCTAGGAGACTGGAGAAAATGGAAAAAGCAGGGTGGCGTCTAGTGTTCCAGGAGAAATGTAAAGTGTATAAGTGGTATGGAATAACATCAATGTGTATATGGTTGAAAACAGCACAAGTGAAGAAGCCATACGATGAGTGTATGATTATGAGTTATAACAGAAAAGTATGGAGACTAGATGAGGAAAGTATTGAAGCTCACCAGGAATTTAACAGAAAGATGGCGGCTAAGGAGAAAGCTAGAAAGGTTTTGAAGAATT
>Ga0181416_1000039_pt1 | contig 27568 bp, 32 predicted proteins | sample 39SPOviralmetaG_FD_130141 | JGI IMG/M metagenome (GOLD analysis project Ga0181416, IMG submission 130141) | Marine viral communities from the oligotrophic San Pedro Time Series (SPOT) site, San Pedro Channel, CA, USA - 39 SPOT_SRF_2013-01-16 | ecosystem: Environmental > Aquatic > Marine > Strait... | reverse complement strand
TATGATAATCTGTACGATAATATTGACCATAGTACTATACCTCATGCTGTCCTTACTATCGCTGATTACCAATACAAGTCTGCTTTTGTAGCAGACCAAGAGATAAATCTACTTGCGTGTTTGACTGAGATTGCAGTTCAGTGTAAATTCAAATGAGGTTGACCTATGTATCATGAATACGATTTCTGGTTATGGTCTAAACCTTTTTTAGAACCAGATGTAATAAAAGACATAAACAAAACTGTAAGTGAAAGATATTACAAAGTTGAAAAGAAAGACATGGGTGCAAAAAGTAAAGATGGTAATCACCTAAAGAATATAGAACCAAAGAATATATACTTGAGAGATTTACCAGAAACTTTACTAGATGTTTTACATATGGGGTTTCACGTTTGTCACCACCATTTCGGTTTGACTACGTTTCCCTTAAACAGATGGGATACTTTACTACACAATATATACTCTTCAGATATACAAGGTCACTATGGTGAGCACACAGATGGATCTAGGAGTTTACTTTGGGACTCAAAAATGACTATGTTAATAAATTTATCAGAGGGTGAGTATGAGGGTGGTGACTTGATAGTGAATAAAACAGTTACTGATTTCAGAACGCCTGGTAGTATCATAGTATTCAAGTCTTACTTACCACATGAGGTAACACCTGTTACTAAAGGTGAGAGAATATCCCTAACATACTTTATCAAGGGGCCCAAGTCAACATGACTTATGAATTAAAAGATTATCTCAAAGCGATAAACAAAACAAAAGAAAAACTTATGGATACAGATGATGCAATGTGGGAAAAGAAATATCCAGCGTATGTTATTAACAAATGTATTGCACCATTTAATCAAGAAACAGTTCACTTTGTAAATGCAATGAATACCAACCACCATGTAGACTCTAAACTACAGTTTGACTTTTTACTAAATAGTCTGAGGTCAATGGATAGATTTACTCCATGGCTCAAGGCGAAAAAACTAAGAAACATAGAGTATGTTAAAGAGTATTATGGGTATAGTAATGAGAAGGCAAAAGTCGCTCTTGATGTACTTAGTGATGAACAGATTAAGACTATTAAGAATAGTTTGAGTAAGGGTGGTAAAAATGGAAAGTAGTAATTGGACACAAGAGCAGATGTTAGAAGTTGGTTTGAAAGAACCAGATGATTTTCTAAAGGTTCGTGAAACACTATCTCGCATAGGTGTCGCATCAAGAAAAGAAAGAAAACTCTATCAGAGTTGTCACATTCTCCACAAACAAGGTAGATATTATATCGTACATTTCAAGGAATTGTTCGCACTAGATGGGAAAGAAACCAATCTATCAGAGAACGATATTGCAAGGAGAAACTCTATTGCAAAGTTATTAAAAGACTGGGGCTTAGTTGATATCAAAGGTAATGCAGATGTTGTTGCACCTTTGAGTCAGATCAAGATAATCTCATATAAAGAGAAAGATGAGTGGATACTTGAAACTAAGTATAACATTGGAAAAAAAAGGGAAACATGAGAAAACAATTAGTCGAAGCGCTCAAAGATAAATATCGTGCAGATTATAGTACTGCACACGCAAGTCTTAATATCTATATGACAAATCCTGTTGGGATAGGAGAACACCCCCAGCACCTAGAGGAGATGGATAAGTGGATAGATCAGATGGCATCTGCACAAGATAAATTAGATATACTTGAAAAAGAGTATCAACCCATACCAGAAAAATTATGAGGAATATATGGTGACAGTAGTAGTAAAGAATGGAAACGTGGAGAGAGCTATGAGGACTCTCAAAAAGAAACTACAAAAAGAGGGTATATTGAAAGATATCAAATCTAGACAATACTTTGAAAAACCTTCTGCAAAACGAGCAAGAAAAAAAGCAGAGGGAATAAAAAGATACCAAAGAAATATGCGTAAGAAAATAGAACGAATTGGGTATTGACAAACAATACGAATCGTGATATATTTATTTTATGAAGTTTTATACAAATGTTACTCGCTGGGGCAACAACCTACTAATCAGAGAATATGTAAACGGACAAAGGCTTAATCGTAGGGTTAAGTACTCTCCTACACTTTATATGAGAGTTGCAAAACCAACAGAGTATAAAACTCTTGATGGTAATTTTGTAACTCCAGTTTCACATGAAACAATGAAAGATGCTAGTGAGTGGGTTGACATCTATAAGAACCAATCACATTTAGTATTTGGTAATACACTCTATGCGTATTCTTATCTTGCAGATGAATATCCTAACAGGGTCGAGTGGGATATAGAAAAGTTGTTGATGGTTACCATTGATATTGAAACTCAGTGTGAGAATGGATTTCCTAATCCAAGAGATGCTATTGAACCTTTATTGTCAATCACTATCAAAAACCACCAGACAAAAGAAATAGTTGTCTGGGGTATTGGTGACTTTAAAAACAATCGTGAAGATGTAGACTATATTGAGTGTGAAACTGAACGTCATTTGATACAGGAATTTCTTGTATTCTGGGAAAGAAATCAACCAGATATTATCACAGGTTGGAATACAGAGTTCTTTGATATTCCTTATCTGTGTAATCGTATCATCAATCTTTGTGGTAAAGATGAAGTAAATCGACTATCGCCTTGGAAAAGTGTATCTAGTCGTGATATATTTAAAATGGGTAGAACACATCAAATCTATGATATACAAGGCGTTGCAAACTTAGACTACCTAGACCTTTACAGAAAGTTTACATATACAAGTCAAGAGTCATATCGACTTGACCATATTGCATATGTCGAGTTAGGTGAACGTAAAGATGGCAACCCATATGAAACATTTCGTGATTGGTATACAAAAGATTATCAATCATTTATTGAATATAACATCACAGACGTTGAACTTGTTGATAAACTAGAAGATAAGATGGGATTAATTGAACTTCTTTTGACCATGGCCTATGATGCAAAAGTAAATTATATGGACGTTCTTGGTTCTGTTAAATATTGGGATATTCTTATATACAATTATTTGCGTGGTAAGAATATAGTGATTCCACAAAAAAGTAAAAAAGATAAAAAGTCAGAAAAGTTTGAGGGTGCATATGTAAAAGACCCACAAGTTGGTATGCACAATTGGGTTATGTCCTTTGACTTAAACTCACTATATCCACATCTAATTATGCAGTATAATATTTCTTCAGAGACACTTGTTTCACAAGAAAAAATTAAAGGTATGTCTGTTGACAAACTGCTAAAGAAAGAAACAAACACATCTTTTATGAAAACAAAAACTCTTACACCAAATGGTGCATTGTTTAATACAACTAAAAAAGGGTTTCTTCCAGAGATTATGGAAACAATGTACAACGACAGAGTGAAGTATAAGAAACTCATGTTGCAATCTAAACAAGAGTATGAGAATACCAAAGACCCTAAACTCCTAAAAGACATATCAAAGTATAATAACATTCAGATGGCGAAGAAGATATCACTTAACTCTGCTTATGGTGCGATTGGTAACGAGTGGTTTCGATATTATGATTTACTTATCGCAGAGGGTATCACAACTGCTGGTCAGTTGTCTATTCGTTGGATTGAGAACAAGGTCAACGAGTATATGAATAAACTACTGGACACAGAGAATGAAGATTATGTGATCGCATCTGACACAGATTCAATCTATGTGACATTTGACAAGTTGATAGAAAAGTTCAATCCTAAAAATCCAGTGGACTTTTTAGATGTGATTGCAAATGAAAAACTAGAACCATTCATAGACAAATCTTATGAAGAACTTGCAGACTATACAAATGCTTATGCACAGAAGATGCAGATGAAACGTGAGGTGATTGCAGACAAGGGTATATGGACAGCGAAGAAAAGATATATTCTCAATGCATGGGATGTCGAAGGTGTTCGATATAAAGAACCACAACTCAAGATCATGGGGATTGAAGCTGTTAAGTCATCTACGCCTGCACCTTGCAGACAGAAGATTAAAGATGCACTCAAGATTATAATGAGTGGTGATGAAAAGATGCTAAATACATTTATACAAGAATTTAGAGAAGAGTTTATGAATTTACCACCAGAGGATATCGCATACCCAAGAAGTGTTAATGGTCTATCAAAGTTCTCATCAACAAATACTTTGTTTGCAAAAGGTGCTCCCATACATTGTAAAGGTGGTATTCTGTATAATCATTTAGTTAAGAAGAAAAAACTAAGTCATAAGTATCCTTATATTCAAGAGGGTGATAAGATTAAGTTTATACACCTAAAACTACCAAACATCTATCAATCAAGTGCAATATCTTTTATAACAGATTTACCAAAAGAACTTGACTTTCACAGCAAAGTAGACTATACTCTACAGTTTGAGAAGAGTTTTATTGAACCACTCAAGTTTATTACAGAAAAAATTCTCTGGAGAATAGACCAGAGTTACGGAACACAAGGAACACTAGAGGATTTCTTTGGATGATATTGAATAGAGAAGACTCGATATATGCAGCTACAAAGTTGATGAAATACTTTCGTGACTTCAATCGCATTGATGATTATTTTCGTGCAAGAAAGATTGAGAGAGTAAAGAATATACCATCACCACTGCCTGGTATGAGTATGGAAGATGATTTGTTTCAAGAGTTTGATATGCATCCACAGGACATGGACTTCAAAGTAGTTCAGATACCTACAAAACTATTTGATACTTTACTAGAGAAAACTGCATCATTTAGTCCAGATGAGAATCCAGGCAAGACTTTGAAACTTGTAGTTAAAGAAACGAATACCAATACAATAGTTGGTTTTATTCGTTATGGTTCTCCACTCATCAACTCAAAACCTCGTAATGATTTTCTTGGTGGTATACCAGACTTAGATATATTTAACAAACGTGCAATCATGGGTTTCAATATTGTTCCAGTTCAACCATTTGGATATAACTGTCTAGGTGGTAAATTACTTGCAGCCATCTGTTGTTCTCATGCAAGTCGTAGAATGTTAAACCAAAAATATGATACAGAGTTTTGTCTTTTCGAAACCACATCTCTTTATGGTAATATCAAAGGTGCATCCATGTATGATGGTATGCGACCTTATCTGCGATATAAAGGTGACACACAATCTAAGTTTTTATTGACACTTGGAGAAGAAATATATCCAGAAATAAAGGAGTGGTTTACCGAAAGAAATGGTGGTGAAGAACTAATACACAAGGGTGCATCAAGTAGAAAACTCAAGATGCAGACGAAGATGGTTGGTATAATTAAATCTTCACTCAAGGAACATGATAGTAAAGCATTTGAACTATTCAGTAAAGAGATTGCAAAGGCGAGTGATGTAACTACACAGAAGAGATTCTATATGTCAACCTATGGATATGAAAATGCAAGAAATGTACTATTAGGGGAAACAAATGTCTTGACAAAGGCAGAAAATTATGATAGATTCGAACTTGATAATATTATTGTTTGGTGGAAAAAACTTGCAACCAAGAGATACAATAATATTATTGCTGATGGTAGAGTAAGAAAAGAATTAGAGGTTTGGAATAAAGATACAATGGATAAAATTGATATAATCCGATAATTAGGTATTGACAAACAACGAATCTTATGATACTATTAAATTATTGAAGTTCCAAAGATGGGACTACATTAAATCTAAACTAGAATGCTCGCAATGGTGTGAGTAAATGTTAAAGGAGATTGCGATGAGCGATTTAAACTATAGTTGCGAGAATGCAACAGATTACTTTGGCAAGTCAGACGTACAATGTAACAACGGAGACATTAGTGTTTCATGGTTAATGTCTACTGCAACAAATATCAACACACAAAACCGAGCATATCAGCGTGAGAAAGTTTCCACACGAAAGTGGCAACAAGATTTAATGCTTACTATTTTGATTAACACATATGCTGGTATTCCAGAAATACATATTCGTGTTATTGAAATTGGAGATGGTGAATATCGTTTTGAAATAATTGATGGACAACAGCGCATGAGAGCAATCATGGACTTTCTAAATGGTGATTATAAATTACCAGAAGGATTGGTGGTTGATGGTTGTGATTTGAGTGGGATGAATGCACAAGATTTGCAAGACACTTATCCAAAAGTTTATCAACGTATTCTCAACTATCGTATCTCATGTAAATGGTATGAAGATTTGACAGACCAAGAAACTGCATTTCTGTTTATCAAAATTCTTAACAACATTAATGAGATGAAACCCCAAGAACTACGAAATGCTGTTCTTGGTTTCTATTCAGATTATGTTCGTGATACTGCTCGTGGAGACAAAACTCGCAAACTTAACCCACACTCAGTATTTGAACGATATACCAAAATAGTAAAAGGTGAAGAGAAAGAATACTTGACTCACTTTTCTTCAAAATTTACTTTGGGTGGAAGAATGGAAGTTGATGAATGGTTATCATCCCTTATATTTTTCATTATGAATGGTTGGAAAAATGGTATTACTCAAGATAAACACCATGATTGGGTAGAGTCAATTCAAACACCAAATGGTATATATGCTGGAAGATTCAAAGATGCAAAACGTATAAATTCAGTTTTAAATTTTGCAATGGATTTGATGAAATCTACTCCAAAACAGTTCAAAGTAAAACTCAACCCAATGACTTCACTTATGATGGTCGTATATGCTCTTGAGTTAGAAAATCGTGGATACAAAGTAATACCAGAGAAATTTTCTCCAGCATTCTTTGATACATATGTACGATGGAGTGATACTTCTACAAAATTGTATATAAACCACACTGAAATAAATGGTCGCCAGATGAAAGAATTTTCTAACCTTTTTGGTGGAAAAAATGCAAATGCAATTGGCAGTATCTTCAAAGTTCTCGATATGGATTGGAAAGATAGAGAAACAGAAGTTGGAATGATTAAACTTGACCCAAAAGAAACTTTCTCTCGCAAAGATATTCTAACAAAATGGCAAGAACAAGGTGGTAAATGTTTTTATACAGGTATACCTATAGACGAAAACAACCTTGCTGGAGATCATTATATTCCTAGATCTTTTGGTATTGATGCTGGTGGTGTCACTGAATATGATAACCTAGTGGTATGTACTAAAGTATTGAATCTTAGGAAATCGAATATGCATGGAGATGATTTTGTGAAACTCTTGAAGAAAGAATCAAAGCAAGCTGCATGAACTTATTTAAACTAGATTTAAAACTACAAAAAACTGTTAGGGTATTAGTTTACCCTAACATCACATTTCAGAAAGACTTGGAAAAGGATAGTTATATCCAAGTTATAAAAAAACAAATAAAATTGTTAAATGAAATTCGTGATGATTTGTGGTTTTATCTAATTTTACCTTGTCCTGTATCATCTTTAAATTTTGATAATGTAACTCAATACTACATTGATCTACCCACATATCCACCAACGATGAGATCTCATTTTGACGTAAGCACTGTGCAAAAGTTATTAAGTAGTGCGTTAGACTGTGACCTAATAATGTCACATCTACCAGAACACACTCATCAACTTGTAAATACAATGTATAATGTAACACATCATATACCACCAGTGTTTGGATACTGTCACTGGTGGGATGTGAAACAAGTTGTTACTTGGCCTAAGGATAGTTTTAAACAAAATATCACTGGTCTTTTAGAATATCATACTTGTTACTTAAATACTCAACATCAAAAGGATTTAGTATTAGAACAAGCAAAAGAAACTTTTAATGATAGAATCATTAATAGGTTAGATAAGACATTAACTGTGCAACATTTGGGTGTAGATGGGAGTGATATAGTTGATAACATTAATGAAACACCAGAAAAAATTATTGTGTTTAATCACAGACCAGACACCTACAAACATTTTAAAGAATTTATACTTCTTATGGATAAGTTGTGGGAAACAAGAAAAGACTTCAAAGTATGGGTGCCTTTACTAGATAATCCTAGTCGTGAATATATTGTTGTTGACAAAGGTAAAAAAGAGTGGTATTATAAAAAACTTAGAACTTGTTGTGTTGGGTTTTCACCTAAACAAACTTATGGTGGTTGGAGTGTTGCCACCACAGATGGTTTGATGAATGGTGTTCCTTATATAATGTATGATGCACCATATTATGAGGAATTAAATCCAACTGCTGATTTCTTCACTACTGATGATGAAGCGTTATCATTGTTAAATTTGTATCTAGATGGTGAAGTAAGAAATACTCAAGCAACTAAGTCGTTGAATTATATAAGGAAAAACCTAATATATAAAGATGAAATAATAAAAATGTCTGAACTCATGGATACTTTAATATTAAATCAGAGAGTAGTTGATGGGTCAGAAAGATTGAAGTCAATCATAGAATGGATAAAAGATAGCAAGTCTATTACAAAAAAAGATATTATGGATAAATTGGATTGGGGTAGGGGTATAAAGTGGACACCTTATCGCCGTGCTCTCATGAATCATCCAAATATTTTTGATATTAATGACGAAGAACCAAGATATTGTTGGAGAAGTTAAATAATGAGGAGATCAAAATATATGGCAAAAAATGAAAACTTAGAAGAACCAAGAGCTGGATTAATTCGACAAGAAATAATTAGTTACGAACAAGATCAGAAAGGTATGATTACTATAAGAAGAGCAATCAGACATTATTATGAGGATGGTGTGGATTTTTTGGATACAACCCACAGCGAGCCTTTAGCATTATGGGGAACTAAAAAATGAATATGGACGAATATGGTAATGAAGTAGAAAAGTTGATATTGACAAATGGTAAAACGTATGTTGATAAACGTCTGATGGAGAACACTCTAGGTCTTGTCGGTGAGGCTGGTGAGTTCGCAGAAAAGATAAAGAAACAAATAAGAGATGGTAACGAGGTAAATCAACTAGAGTTGGTCAAAGAACTAGGTGATGTGTTGTTCTATGTAACGGCACTTGCAAATCATATCGGTTCAGACTTACAGACAGTTGCAACAAACAATATTGTAAAGTTGCATGATAGACAGAAAAGAAATAAGTTACAGGGTAGTGGAGATAATAGATGAGTGAAACATTTATAAAAGAGTATAATTTTAGTGAAGAGGATATGCATCTTTGTGATGATTTGATTGAGTATCATAAGAACAACATGGAATATAAAAACTTAGGTAAGTCAATCGGTGCAAACGAGATGAAGAAGTCTACTGATGTTACTGTATTTCCAGCATCACAAAATCCATTTATATTAATGTATAGGAAATTATTGTTTGGGTATATAAAAGAATACAATGCAGCTTATGATAATCCACTTGCAGAGATGACGATTGCAGATGGTTTCAATATTCAACATTACAAACCAGGCGAAGGATATCTCAACTGGCATAGTGAAAGAAGTATTCATCTGACACACCAAAGAGCATTGACATTTATGACTTATCTAAACGATGTGGAAGATGGTGGTGGTACGGAGTTCAAGTATCAAGGTCTAAGACATAATGCAAAAAAAGGTAAAACACTTATATGGCCATCTGACTTCACACATACACACAGAGGTCAAAAGTCGGAAACAGAAGAAAAGTATATAACCACTGGTTGGTTCAATCATGTTGATGTTGCATTCATAAGAGGTGAGATATCAAGAGCAGTTGCACAAAGAAACACAGAGATGAAAAAGGAACAAGAAAATAATGAATGATTTTTTGAAAGATATAATTAAGACAACTGGTAATGAGTATGCATCACTAGTTGCAGAGGGTGTAGAGGCAGGAGATAGTGATACATTCATAGACACAGGTTCTTACATATTCAACGCACTTCTAAGTGGTAGTATTCATGGTGGGTTACCATCAAATAAAATTACTGCAATTGCTGGTGAGAGTGCAACTGGTAAAACATTTTTTGTCATGGGTATGGTTAAAAACTTTCTAGATGCAAATCCAGATGCTGGTGTTATTTACTTTGAATCAGAAAGTGCAATTACAAAACAGATGGTTGTTGATAGAGGTATCGACCCTAACAGAATGATTATGATGCCTGTGACTACAGTTCAAGAGTTTAGAACACAAGCACTTAAAGTTCTTGACAAATATCTAGAACAAAATGATGCAGATAGAAAACCTATTATGTTATGTCTTGACTCACTTGGTATGTTATCTACAACAAAAGAAGTAGAAGATACAGCGGACGGAAAAGAAACTAGAGATATGACTAGAGCACAAGTATTGAAAGCTGCGTTCAGAGTTCTTACTTTGAAATTAGGTAAAGCGAAAGTTCCTATGGTCGTGACTAATCACACATATGATGTTGTAGGTTCTATGTTCCCAACAAAAGAGATGGGTGGTGGTTCTGGTTTGAAGTATGCAGCCTCGTCAATTGTATATCTATCAAAGAAGAAAGAGAAAGACGGAACAGAGGTTATTGGTAATATAGTTCATTGTAAAAATCATAAGTCACGATTAACAATAGAAAACAAAATGGTTGATGTTCGATTGACATACAACAAAGGTCTTGATAAATATTATGGACTACTAGACCTTGCACTCAAATATGATATCTTCAAGTCTGTGTCAACTCGTATTGAATTGCCAGATGGTGCTAAACAATATGCAAAGACTATTAATAATGACCCAACAAAGTATTTTACTGAGGACATTATGAAACAGTTAGATGAGTGTGCAGAAAAAGAATTTAAGTATGGACAACCAGATACAAATCCATGATAACTTTTTAGACCCAGAGGATTTAACTAAAATTAAAGACCTCATGGTATCTGAAGATGGAAACTTTCAATGGTACTTCTCACCAAGTAAAGTTACTGACGGAGATGGTATCCCACAATTTTGTCATGTGTTCTATGAGAACTGCACTATCAATAGTGATAGGTTTGATTTCATAGAGCCTTTGGTAAAAAAGATAAATCCAGTTGCAATAGTTAGAATAAAATCTAATATAACTATGAAGACAAGTTCTATATTGACATCACCACTACATTGTGATATACTACCAGAAATATATGAGAGTCGTGACAACGTGACATTAGACAATCAGAGGACAGGAGTATTCTATTTAAATACAAATAATGGATATACTTTCTTTGATGGTGGTGAAAGAGTTAGTAGTGTGGAGAATAGGTTAGTTGTATTCCCATCATCAAAACGTCATGCTGGTACAACTAATACAGATACAGACTTTAGGTGTGTAATTAATTTAAATTGGTTTTGAGGTAAAATGGAAAACTTTATAAAAACATACAACAACGCAATACCAGACGTTCTTTGTGATTCATTAATTCAAAGGTTTGAGACTAACAAAGACCAATGGGAAAACAGAGATAAACGAACTGAAGACAGAGGTAATCTAAAGTTTAATGAGGTTCACCTTTTTAAACATATGGATACTTGGAAACAAGAGGTAGAGACTCTTGCAGACATATTTAAAACGTATACTGATGAATATAAGGCTCAGTATAGTGAGTTTATGTTTCCACCAAAGTATGGTATCGAACCATTCAAGATGAAGAAGTACGAAGCGAATGGTTTAGACGAGTTTGGTTGGCACGTGGATGTCAACACAACGGATTCAATGAAGCGGTGGTTAGCTTTCTTTTGCTATCTATCTGATAATGACGAAGGACACACAAGTTTTCCATATCAGAAAGTTGGAACAGATTGTAAGAGAGGAACTATAGTTATCTTTCCACCAATGTGGCCATGGTTACATCAAGGTGCAAAACCAGTAAAAAAACCAAAGTATTTCTTAGGGAGTTATTTACATTATGTCGATTAGAGATCAATATGTTTTCATAACAAATAAAAATGAAGAAATGCAATGTATAGGTATTCGAAAAGGAAAATTTGAGGGTGTGGTTTATAAATATGGTAAAGTATCTTTAGGTGAAGAAAATAAAGATGGGGACTTGCCTTTTAAGTTCGAATATGATATACTAGACAATAACATGATACCAAGAGAGGAGTTTGATAACGATAGCTTCTTCACATTACTTGGTGACATTTTAGTAGATATAATTGATAGACAAGAGGATTTAAATATTGGATATACAAACGATAGAGAGAACAACTCTCAGTAACTTAATCTATAACGAAGATTATGCAAGAAAAGTATTACCTTTCATTAAGGGTAAATATTTTGAAGTAAAAGAAGAAAGAATAATATTTGAGGAGATATCTAACTTTGTAGATAGGTATAAGAAGATACCTACCCAAACAACCTTAGAGATAGAACTTGGTGACAGAAAAGACTTATCAGAAATAGAGTATAAGAAAGTCGTTGACATAATTAAAACACTTAATCCAACGGAGGTAGATTTTGATTGGCTCGTGGATCATACGGAGAAGTTTTGTAAGGATAAGGCGATTCACAATGCGATTGTTGATGGTATATCTATTATTGATGGGAACGATAAAAATAGAACTCCAGATTCTATACCAAGCATTCTTACGGACGCCCTCGCAGTATGTTTTAATAACGCTGTGGGTCATGATTATATTGGTGATGCTGATTCTAGATTCGAATATTACCATAGAATAGAAGAACGTGTTCCTTTTGATTTAGATTTTTTCAACAAAGTAACAAAAGGTGGTTTACCCACAAAGACGTTGAATGTTGCACTTGCTGGTACAGGTGTTGGTAAATCATTGTTCATGTGTCATATGGCTGCAAGTAGTATTGCTCAAGGTAAAAATGTTTTGTATATTACACTTGAGATGGCTGAGGAACGTATCGCAGAACGTATAGATGCAAACTTGATGAATATATCTATGGAAGACTTGCACTCTCTACCAAAGAAAATGTTTGATAGTAAGATTGATGAATTAGTCAATAAAGTAAATGGTAAACTGATAATTAAAGAATATCCTACTGCGACTGCAAACAGTAATCACTTCAGAGGTCTAATCAAAGAACTTGCAATCAAGAAATCATTCAAACCAGATATCATATTCATAGACTATTTAAATATCTGTTCATCATCTAGATTCAAAGGTGGTGCGAATATCAACTCATATACCCTAGTCAAGTCGATTGCAGAAGAACTGCGTGGTCTTGCAGTTGAGTGTAATGTTCCTATCATGTCTGCAACTCAAACCACTAGGTCTGGTTTTGTATCCAGTGATATAGGTCTTGAAGATACATCTGAGTCTTTCGGTCTGCCTGCAACAGCTGACTTCATGTTTGCGTTAGTTACAAATGATAAACTTGAGGATAAACATCTAATCAAAGTAAAACAGTTGAAGAACAGATATAATGACCCAACTATAAACAAGACGTTCTATCTAAAGATTGACAGAGCGAAGATGAGATTGTCAGATGCATCTCTAGAAGACCAATCTGATTTGGTTGATAGTGGACAAGATACTAGTAAAATAGATACATCATTGTTTGATAAAACATCATTTGGTAAAAGAAACCTTGACTTTTCTAAATTAAAAGTATAATAAATAATAGGAAACTATATTTAAATGGGAAAGTGTTATGTCAATAAGAGATCATATTCGTATCTTAAAACCATTAACTATAAAAGAATCTGTTGTAACAAGGGTACGAAGTTTAACAGAGGCATATGATATATTCCCAAAGTCTGAGGGTGAGATAGACACCTTAGATATTCCACACAACAAAGATAATCTAAAAGCATTACTGAAAGATATACTATCAAAATCTGATGGTATGGCCGACCCAATCGCAATATCAAAAAATCCCAAAGAAAAGGTTGTTAAGATACATAGACTCGTTGCAGATAATCTTAACTTACCAGCGTTATCAAAGAAGTATGGTATAAAAGTATCTGCTGGTAATGGTTCAAGAGGTGGTACTGGTGCGAAAAGTCAAGGATTTGGGTTTGAAGGTCAAGTAACAAAAGATATAGAAACATATATCGCAGAGGGTGTTGACTCTCCAAATCTTACTTATCCAGAGTTTATGAGAGAGTTACATGATACTATATTATCAAAACACTCTGACATATCAGTAAAACTAGAGGGTGGTGCAAATACTCGTAGACCACTTGTATTTACAGATATTGGTGCAATAATAAAAGGTAGAGGATTGCAAATAGGCAATCTGATAACAGATGTTACTGTTTATGGTGATGGTAAACCTTACTTTCTCTCACTAAAGTTTGGTGGAACAGTTACATTCTTCAATGCTGGTGTTGCGACTATTTTTACTGAAGATCAATTTAAAACTGGTAAGTTTAAAGATAAAAGAGCAAAACAATTATTAGGAATGTTTGGTATTGACGAGAAAAAATTTATTGACATTTTTGAGAAATATGATAAAAAGAATGCAAGAACAATTGTACCTAAGATAGAAGAGGATGTAACCAGAAAAGTAAACATGAGGTCACTGTTACAATTATTAGTCACAGGTATAGGTTACGGATATTACATGGTTCATAAGAAAGGCAAAAAGGTCGAGTATTATGAAATGACCAGAAGAAGAATGATGGACTCTGCAAAAGTTAAAAGTGTTAAGGTATTATATCCAAAACCAGGCTCTGAAAAAAGAATAGACATAGAGGTTATAACAAAACTTTATATATTTAAAATAAATATAAGAAATAAACAAGGTGGATTATACCCATCACACATTATGTGTGATTACAAACCAAATCCAGATGCAAAATGAAAACATTCTCAGAACTACTAACAGAAGATAAGGGTGGTAAGAACTTACACCTAGAACATCTAGAGGATGAAATACTCAACTATGGTGTTGATGGTGGTAGGGCTGCAATTAATTTCCTACAATCACTCAGAGATATGTTATCTGGTTCTTCTCGTTCCTCAACAAATATGACTGTTAAATGGGATGGAGCGCCTGCGATATTTGCTGGTATCGACCCAGAAGATGGTAAGTTCTTTGTTGCAAAGAAATCAGTATTCAATGTAAGTCCAAAACTATACAAGACAATTGCAGAAATAGATGCAGACTTGTCTGGAGCATTAAATGAAAAATTTAAAGTCGCACTCACAGAGTTCTCAAAACTTGGAATCAAAGGAGTCTTACAGGGCGACCTCATGTTCACAAACGACATTTCGAAAGAAACTATTGAAGGGGTATCATATTACACTTTCCAGCCTAATACTATTGTTTACGCTGTTCCTGTTGATAGTCCTCTTGGTAAAATAATGAATACTGCGAAGGTTGGTGTCGTATGGCATACAACCTATACTGGTTCTGCACTACAGGATATGAAAGCATCATTTGGTGCAGACATATCAAAGTTATCTAAACCATCAAGTGTGTGGATGGATGATGCAACATACAAAGATGTGTCTGGTCGTGCAACCTTTACACAAAAGGAAACAGATGCAGTTACAAAGATATTATCACAGACTGGTTCTACGTTTAGAAAAATAAATTCACCTTTATTAAAACAGTTTCTAAATTTACAAAACAGTATGACAGGTGTATTATCTAGTGCATCACTCAAGACATACAATAACTCAAAGGTTCGTGCTGGTGAGATAATCAAGAACCCAAAGAAACACGCAGCTGGTTATGTGGATTGGGTTCAGATGTCAATACAGAAACAGATAGACAAAGTAAAGAGTGATAAGGGTAAAGAGAAGTATACTAATATGCAAAAAGAATATGTGAGAGATTTTAAGAAACACGTTAATAATCTTACACAAGTCATCACATTTCAGAATTTACTGGTAGATGCAAAGATGCAGATAGTAAAAAAACTAAATAGTGTTAAGGGTCTTACTGATACGTTCATTAGGACTAGTAATGGTTATAAAGTGACAAACCCAGAGGGGTACGTTGCAATTGATAGAGTAAGTGGTGGTGCTGTTAAACTTGTAGACCGAATGGAGTTCTCGTTTAACAACTTTACTGCGATTAAGGCATGGGATAAATGATAGACGAACAGACTAAGATTGAATTTTTAAAGAGTATGGGTTGTGATAAAGAGTTGCATAGTGGTACTACATTATTAGAACATTTGATAGGAACAAGGGATATAGTAAAAGAAAGGGGTGGTTCTGAATATCTACAAGATGCGTGTCTTTTTCATTCTGTTTATGGAACACAGAGGTTTAGTCACCAGAGTACGTCAGACAGAGAAAAAGTCAAGTCATTGATTGGAGAGAAAGCAGAGGAACTAGTTTACATATTTTCTATGTGTCCGTATCCTAGAACTGATAAGATAAAAACTATGTACAGAGGACAAATACAAGAAGACCTACTTGCAATGGACGGAGCTAATGAAGATGAACAGTTAATCACTTCTGAAGTAAGATTAAATACAAAGTTAGGTAAACTGTTTCAACAACACCTTAATTAGAGGCATGGGAAAAATGAAAAACTTTAAAGAACTCACAAAAGAGTTAGAAGAGGCAGTCATGAAAAGACTCGACCTTGCAAAACTCAGAAAGAGGTCAAAAGAACAATCAATCCGTATGAGAAGATTGATGAAAAACCCAGCATACAAAAAGAAAATCGAACTCAAAAAGAAACGCATGAAGTCTACACCAGAACTTCTAGTGAGAGCTCAGAAAAAAGCAAGAGATACAGTAAGGAAGAAATTCTACCCCAAGTATGATGAAATGGGTAGAGAGGGTAAAGCGAAGATAAACCAAATGGTTTCTCTCAAACACGGCCCCAAGATATCAAAGATTGCAAAGAAACTATTACCAAAAATAAAGATACAATCAAGAGAACTCGTCAAAAGAGCAAGAGAACTTTCAAAGAGTGATCCAGATGCGTAGATTTTTAGAACTCATAGAACAAAAAGAGAATGTAGTATTTACATTCGGTAGGTTCAATCCACCTACAACTGGTCACGAAAAGTTGATACAGAAAGTTGCATCTGTCGCTGGTAGTAATCCGTTCCGTATCTATCCATCATATTCCCAGAACCAAAAGAAAGACCCACTACCATTTACACTCAAGATTGCATACATGAGAAAGATGTATCCACGTTTTGCAAAGAATATCATTGCAGATAAAGATGCAAGAACAGCGATAAATATTGCAGTAAAACTTCATGACGAGGGTTTCAAGAATGTTACTATGGTGGTTGGTTCTGATAGAGTTAGAGAGTTTTCTTCACTACTTAACAACTACAATGGTGTTGAGGGTAAACGACATGGTTTCTATAAGTTCGATAAAATCAATGTAGTATCTGCTGGAGAACGTGACCCAGATGCAGAGGGTGTTGAGGGTATGTCTGCATCAAAGATGAGGAAAGCTGCATCTGATAGTGACTTTGACTCATTTAGTCAAGGACTACCTAGAAATTTCAAAGATGGTAAGAAACTTTATCTTGATGTAAGAAAACATATGGGTATCCGTGAGGAACGAGATATGGGTGAGATGACTGACTTTGAGTCACTCAGAGATATGTATCTTACAGGTAAGATTTGGAATATAGATGATATGGTAGAAGCGAATGGTGTACAGGGTAAGATTATTCGCAAAGGTACAAACTACGTTGCGTTCAATGACAATAATGGTAAAGTGCATAAGGTATGGTTGCATGAGATAAACCTAAATGAAATACAAAAGGGTTTACGAAGAGTAAAACAAGACCCAGATATAAAAGGTGATAAAGGAACTGAACCAGCGAAGTATTATAAAGGTGTTGCAAGAAAAACAAAACCAAAACGTGATGACCACTTTGAAAGAGGTGCGAAGATGGACGATGATAATCCAGCTGCATACACACCAGCACCTGGCGACAAAGACAAATCTGGTAAGTTAAAAAAGACTAAATCATCTAAACACACACTCAAGTTCAAAAAGATGTTTGATGATGATGTAAATGAAATCGCACCACTTGTAGGATTGGGGTTGAGAGCCGCACCTACTATTGCAAAGTATGTAAGTAAGATAAATCCATCAAGTGTTGGTAGTGGAGCAGCCGCAGTTGCAACAGCGGTTGATAAAGTAAAACAGAAACTTACCACTAAGAAGAAAACGAATGAAACTATAGAAGATGAACTAGGTGAAAGAAAACTATCAAAGGTACAACAAGATAGACTAGATGATTTAGAATCATACTTGGGTCATTTACAAAGAGTATCAATGACACCACAACGAAAATTAGAAATAGATGCAACCAAGAGAAAAATAGAAAAACTAAAATCTGAATATGACCCAATTGATGAGTCATGGAGTATTGATGAGATGACAGGTATCAATGTACCAGAACTTATCAAAACAACAATACACAGATTGACACACCCAAAGGGTTACAAAGACTTAATCACAAAATATATTGAAAGAGTGAAACAGACAAGAGGAAAACCAAGTAATGGTGCAATACTGTCTGATTTAGGTCGCCAGATGGGTTTCGATAGAATTAAACCACTACAAATGTACGTTAATAAATTAGTGCAAAAAGGTAATTTACCACAAGAACTTGCCGCTGATTATGACCATGATATAGAAAAAAAGGATAATGACATGGAAGAAGATTTTCAATTAGATGAGAAGATAGAGGGTCTAGTAAAAAAATCCAAAAAATCTGGAGTCCCATATGGTATTCTCAAACAAGTTTACAGTCGTGGTATGGCCGCATGGAGAACAGGACACAGACCAGGCACTACACCACAACAATGGGCGTTTGCAAGAGTCAACTCATTCTTAACAGGTGGTGGTGCGAGAAAAGCAGATGCTGATTTATGGTCAAAGGCGAGTGCTGCTAAGAAGGCGAAGAAAGAAGAGTTTGAACTTGATGAGAAGTTTACTAAGAAAGACTTTCAAGACAATGAAAATTCAAATAGTCATACAGAAAATGGTGTTAAACTTGTAAATATGTATGGAACTCCTGCTGAGAAAAAGTTAATGGGTCAAATTGCAAAGAACCATAATAAACAAGGTTCTATTGAAAAAAAAGAACAAGATCTTAGAGATAAATTAGTTAAAAAATATTACCCAAAATTAGAATCAGTTGACCTTGATGAGAAGTATGACCTTTACCACTCTACTTTTTCTGGTGCAATGCAACACGCATATGACTACGCAAAAAAGAAAATGGGTATTACAGTAGACTCAAAAGATATTGACAGTAAAGTTGCAACTGGCCCTAAAAAACCATCTGAGGGTAAAACAAATAAGTATAGACTCAAAGGTAAAGGTGGCAATCTACAGATACAAGTTTACAACAAAGGTGGTTCAAAACCATTTGAGTTGAATATGTACAAAGAGGAGTTTACAGAAGAGAGTGTGCAGACATGGTATGAGTCAATTGATACCAGAATGAAGTATCAGTTAGATCATGGTGATGACTGGTGGTGGAAGATGAACGAAGTGCATGATAAGATGTTAGAGAAACTAGGTCTTGATGAGGGTTGTTCGATAGATGGTGATGAAACACCTAAAGTCAGAATGACTATGAAAGAGTTTGCACTTAAAAACGCATGGGGTGAAATAGATGAGGGTGCAGAGTATGATGGAAGACCAGTTAAACTAAATAATCCTACAAGAGGCGATAGAAAAAAATACAAAGTTTATGTAAAGAACGACAAAGGTAATGTGGTCAAAGTTGAATTTGGTGATCCAAATATGTCAATCAAGCGAGATGATCCAGCAAGAAGAAAGTCTTTTCGTGCAAGACATAACTGTGATAATCCAGGCCCTAAGTATAAAGCAAGGTACTGGTCATGTAAATTTTGGAGCACAAAGTCTGTTACAGACTTGATGAAAGGTTAAACATGGGACAAAAATATACACATATAGGTGATCTGTATGAACAGGTGAAGTTGAATGAAAATAACATCATCATCAGAGAAAGAGAACTTACTCCACAAGAATTGAAACGCAGAGAAGAGATTGCGAAGAAGTTACCTATGGACGATTTTAAGAAGAGATATGGTAAAGATGCAATGTCTGTCAAGATGGGTGTTGCAACTAAAATGGCGAAAGCAGAGATGAATGAAGATGGTCATCAAGATGTTGCATTAGCAATACGTCAGTGTAAGACTATCACAGAAGATGCAATGCAGATAATGAGTAAACTACAGAGTATGAGTCCAGAGGATTCACTACCGACTTGGTGGACAAACAAACTTGCAGTCGCATCAAACAGTATGAACAAGATGAGAGATTATCTTTTAGTTCCATCTGTGCAAGAAAAATATGATAGTGATAAGTTTTTTAGTGGAAAAGGAACACCAGAACAAAGAACACAACTTCTTAAACTTCAAAACAAAGCACTGAAAGCCTTTCCTAGTTCGCCCAAACAAAAAGAAATTAAAAAAGAGATAGATGCATTACGAAAAAAAATGGGAATGAAAGTTAAAGAGGAAGTTGAAATCAACGAGAAAGCAGGAGATATTCCAGACCTTAAAAAGTTAATTGGTGAGTTACAGAACGCATCAAAAATGCACCTTGCACAATCCAAAAGAGTTCAATCACACGTTGACATGATGACTAGTGCAAACGCAAAGGGGCCTAAGGGTGCTGGTGGATTACAGGACTTGAAGAATATAGTTGGAGAGTTAGAGAAAGCATCACAGGCACATCTAAGACAGTCAAAGAGTATAGATGCACACGTTGACTTCATGGGTGAGTCACTTGATGAAGCACTTAAACATACACATATGGTTTTGGGGCCAGATGGTAAAGTAATAGGTATGTCATCTACTGAAAGGGGTGCAAATGATATTGCAAAAAATAATCTTTTAAAGGTAAAAGGTAGAGTTGTTAAACTTAGAAAACCTATGGCTACAACAAGAGGGGATAGATTGATTGGTATGTTACCAGCAGATAATCTTGGAGAGGAAACTTTGAACGAACAACCAGAACATGAAATCACAGTCGGTAACTACACCACTAAACATTTCTTTATGTGTGGTTCTGCACAGACAGTAATGAAGAAACACGCAGATAAAGATGGTGCAGAGGAACTCACTCGTATGCAAGATGTGTTCTATAAGATGGAACATGATGCGATGCTTGCTGGTGGTGCAAATGACGAACAAAAAAAGAAATCACAGATACTTTACGACAAAATCATGGCGAAGGCCAAAGAAGTTGGTATCGCAGATGAGGTTGGTAAGTATATGAAGATGCACTTAGACTCAATGTTAAAGGGTAGTCCTAAACTTGGGTTTGGTAGAACTGACATGAAAGAAAATTATCAAGACATGATTGCAAGAATTATGAGTCAAAGGAGTATGAGATGACCAAATATTTAGAAACAAAAACTAATAGTATCGAAGAGGCGATAAAAAGTGTTGTCTTGGGTGAAGCAATGTCTGGAGAAGATGTTGCAAAAAGAATGATGAAAATTAAAACTATGAAATCTTTTGCGAATAAAGTTGCAAAAATGAAAACTGTAAGTCGTGATGACTTAGAGAAAATATTACCAGATTATATTTCTGGAGGGGATATAACAAAGGTTATCAAAGAATCACTTGACCCTGTAAACAAAGTCGCAGTCAAGAAGAAGTTTGATAATAGAAAAGATAAGGACATCGACAATGATGGTGATGTTGATTCTACAGACAAATATCTTCACAAAAGACGTAAAGCAATATCAAAGGCGATATCAAAAGAAGAAGTTGAGATTGACGAGGGATATGAGAGTGAAGTTATGAAGGTTCTTAACAAAGCAGACATTGATGGATACTTCAAAATGGGTAAACTCTATGTCAATAAGAGAGATGGAAAAGATGCTAAGAAAGCACTTGAGGACTCAGATGAGATTACAAAACTACCTAAGATGGTAATGGAAGATAATAAGATGATGAAGTTGACTAAAAAACAAAGACAAGCTCTTTCTTCTCTTACTGCTAAAGGAAAAGGTAGTGTTACTTTGCCAGGCGCAGAGTTCTTACCAAAAAAGAAACAACCAATGAAGGTTGGAAGGCAAAGTCAAGTCGTTAAGTATGAAGCATACGAAATAGGTAATGACTATGCAAAACATACATTACGAGTAACGCCTGGACAAACAGATGATGATGTTGATGAAATGATAGGTATCATGCAGAAGAAATCTACAAGTATGAGAGAAACACTTGCTAAAATGTGGGGTGTGTCTGAAGGTAAAAATCCTTTTGAAAAAAGTGAAAAAAAAGACTTGACAAAAGAGACAAAAGATGGTAAAACTATGACTGGGCAGAAACCTACAAGTGTACAAGTTAATCCAAAGATAGGGGACAAGTGAAAAGTATAATTGATTTATTAGAAGTTAACAAAGATGAGTTACCAGCAATTTATTGCGATATGGATATGGTTCTTTGTAACTTTATGAAGGCTGCAGACAAAGCAGTCAGTGGTTCATTTGTGACTCATGACAAAGAGGATAGATGGAAAAAGATAAACCAGACAAAGGGGTTCTGGGAAAATTTAGAATGGATGCCAGGTGCAAAAAATCTATATAAGAAGATTATAAAGTATGATGCACATATTTTATCTGCATACTCTGGTAAAGACCCATCATCTAAAAGTGGTAAGATGAAGTGGTTGGCGAAAGAAACGAAATTTAAGAGAAGTAAAATTCACTTAGTGATGCGAAGTCAAAAACAACAGTTTGCACAAACGAATGGCAAACCGAATGTCCTAGTTGATGATTATATTAAAAACATAAAAGAATGGGAATCTAAAGGCGGTGTAGGTGTTCATCATACTTCAGTAAGTAAAAGTATTGGTGAACTCAACAGATTAGGTTTCAAATAATTATAAATAATAAGAAAATAACGAGGAGAGTAGGAAATGCCTTTTCAGAAAACATTTAGAATTTTATTGGAAGAAGACAATGATACGGCAACTGTCAAGGGCAATGACGCTGATAGTTTCATATCATTAAACGCAACAGATGCTAATACGTCAAATGCTGATGATTTATTGTTAGGAGTTGATGGAACTGCGGCTGAGGGTAAACCAAGTTGGTTATCAGAGAACGCAAACAGTGGAGCCGACTATGCAAAGAGAGATGTTATTGCAACAAATAGTGGTTGGGTATTCACAGCTGGAAAAGCAAACTCTGGAAGTGATAATCCAGCTGCACAACCAGAGGTCATAGAGTGTATCAGAAGATTAAAAGACACAATAGACGTACCAACAGGTAATCAAGTATCAATAGGAACAAGTTCAGATAAAACAACTTTTTATCCAACAGGAGATACCTTTACTGGAGAAGCATCATCTGATTTAGGAGATGTGGTTGCATATGTTTACTTTAATGAACCTGTCAATGTCACAGGTACACCACAGTTACAGTTAAATCAAGCATCTGCATTAGGTTCAAACTTTGGAACTATAATGGATTATAGTGCATCATTTTCAACTGAGAGTGATGGTATAGTTGCATTTGCACTTCCTGCTGGAGAAGATACACAGACATCAAATGTAACAAACAATACTTTAGGTCTTATAAGTTCAAGTACAATATCTTTGAATAGTGGTAGAATAGATAAGTTATCTGGTAGTAGTATTATATTAGAAGCTGGAAGTTTTGATGCTGGTAAAGGTGACCCAAATGTTGCAGTCAAACTTGAAAATGAGTTTGGAACTTTATTAGAAGAAGCAGGGCCAGGAATGGCTGCAGACCTAGATTTAGGACTAGACGAGAACGCAGCTTTTACAGTATCTTAGTATAAATACTATATAAATATATTATATTAACGTGAGGTGAATTATGATTGATGTAAAGAAGATTAACGATAGAATACAAGTTCTTAATGGTGACATACAAAAAGTTCAACAAGACTTACAGACCATAGAACAAAGGAAAGCAGAATCGACTGCACTATTGAACGCACTACTAGGTGCAAAACAACAATGTGAGTCGTTTCTACAAGAGTTAAATAATGATGAGCCAGAAGATAATTCTGACTCTGGTGATGTGGAATAAATATTCACAGTAACATTCCCAATCACAATTAAGTGATATTGGGTTTATATTAGGGAGATCAGACTAATGGCTGATAAAAAAATTACCGCCCTCACGGACTTGTCCACAGGTATCGCATCTGCTGACTTGTTCCATGTTGTGGACGATCCTACAGGTACACCGATAAACAAGAAAGTTTCAGTTGCAAACTTCTTGGGTAACTTACCATCTGGTGCCCCAGTTGGGTTTAGTTCAGAAACAGTGACTACAGCGGCTACTCTTTCGAACACAACAACTATTTCTTTCATCAGTGGTGCTGCCACAATTCTTGGTGACGGAACAGTTGATGGTCAGTTAAAAATCGTTGCTGCGACTGGTGTTGCAACAACAACTGACGTTGACTTCATCGACTCTGCTGGAACAACTGCAACAGTTACATTCCAAGCAGTAGGTGAATCAGTATCTTGTATCTATGATGGTACAGGTTCTAAGTGGCACATCATTGCTTATGGTGCGACTGGAACTGGTAACAACATCGTTGGTACACAGGACGTTACATAATATATATTCTGGATTGGGGGGACTTTTCCCCCCACTCTATTTTATTTGGTAAGGTAGTAAGATGAGATCATTTAATAAATTTATGAACGAGGGTAGAGGCCCTCATACATCAGACCAGAGTAGGGCAACTGATAATGGTATCAATCCATCTGAGATAGATAATCCTAAAGTTTTAAGAGCGTTGAATGCATACGTTGGTGCGATTGCAAACATGGAATACATTCTTCCAGAACACGCACTCAACAAGTTAAGAAACGCTCTAGATAGAGTTGGTTATTCCTTTGGTGCAATACCAGAGATGACAGAAGAAAGTGGTTCTTTCAGTTTACCACTCTCACGATTTGGTGGTAGATTTGGAAAAGATACAGATACACCACATGATGAAGTAATAAATGACGATGGAATATCACACATGGTCGAAGGTGGATTAGCATTAAAAATACAGTATGAGATGATGAAGAATAATTCCTGTAGGATTTTTGCTAAAATCGAGTAATGTACGAAACCATTAACTCCAGTAATGTTGTCATGTATGCAATACGACATTACAATAATCCCCAATGCGAAGGCGAAAAAGAATTTGAGGATGACCTCAAAAGATTTAAGTATATCAAACGTCTTCTTAGAAAATATCATGATACTGGTATTCTTAAAGAAAGACTTCTTCTCAATCATTTAATAGTATTACATAACGTGTTTGAAACAACACCATGTGTTACCTTATTATTGTATAAAATACAAGAAGAATACTGGTCAACACTCAAGTCATTTCTTATTTTCCTAAATAGTATTACTGAAGATGAACTGACACACGTTGAAGAAGATCAGAACGTACTAGAGATTTTAAGGAAAGTCTAATGGGAAGAGCGATTGATTTATTTGTAACTTATAGATTTCTCAAGTTACTTACAACACCTTTTGAAAAAATGGATGCATACAAACTTGGTATCATTGATGATAAAGGTAATCGTATTCGTCAAGAGAAATCTACTAAACCAGCAGTAGAACTTGCAACTAGAGAACTACAGAACGCATACACAATCCTCCACAAATTAGTATTCAATATCAAAAAGATATTTGCAAAAGTGCCTGGTCTTAGAACTAAGGTTGGTACTTATGCGGCCGCATTATTTTTACTCAAGGATACATTTAAGGAGTCGGTTGATGACCCAGATGTTTTTGAGAAAGAGTTTGTGAAATACTTAAAAGAAAATGATATAGAGTTTGATGATAGTATATCAGAGGAGGTTATTGGGTTTGGAGAGGTATTACCTAAAGGGGAGTATGTTCTAGTCAACGATATACTAAATAAAGAAGAAGAAGAGTTATCTGCGAAGAAAGGTGATAAGGTCATTGCATTTGATGACGAACCACCGATTGACACAGTTTTGGGCGTTGAGATATTTCCTGTTATTCATGCACAGTCCCAAGAAAAAATATATGTAAGTTTAGAGGATATTAAAGATGTCTAGATGGAAAGATTTAAGAACCTACAGGGAGGTAAACCCCTATACAGGAAATCCAGTGGATGAGGATGCACCAGCAAACGCAACTGGGCCCAATGTTGCTGGTACTGGTGACGACTCATCAGTAGTCGTGGTGAGAAAGAAAAAGAAAACTCTCATAGATGCACGAACTAAAAGTTACAAAAAACATAAAGAAAAGTTAGAAAGAGCAAGAGAACAAAGAGAAAAAAGAAAAAGTAAACTTGTACAGAAAGTTGAACAGAATATAGGTATGTTTACCAGAGAAGGATATCTAGAAGAAGAAAAAGCAAGTAGTTACATAATATCCACCTTGAGAGATATAGTTAAGAATAAATCTGCAAAGAGTATGAAGTTCAAAGATGGTTCTATGAAAATTGATATGACTACTGCAAACATGATGTTACAAGTCCTAGATAAAATAAATCCAATGAATAAAAAGAAAGTCATGGGTATTTTAGATAAAGGTGGTAAAGGTGACTTTATGAAAGTCCACAATGTGGTTATGAAAGCTTTGGGATAATGAATGAAAACTTTCAAGGAATATGTAACTAAGGACATAACCAACCCATACAATCAGTATAGTGATGGTAGTAGTTTACTGGGGCCTGGTATGGGTCAGTATCACCCTGTTGCAGATCTCAATGCAAATAAACATGGTAATTCAAAAGGTCAACTCCTAGGCCCAAAGAAACCTAGAACTGGTGAAAAAGAAGTTACCAAGTCAGACCTAGACCAGATAGAGAGATATGCAGATAGACTCTTTGGTTCAGTGGGCATTGATATAGAGTTCACAAGACATTTCCTAGACAGAGTAAATGATGTAAGAAACAAGATGCAGATTACGTCTGCTGAGATTACACGACTCTTCAAACAATCATATAAAAAGTTCGGTAAGGTGATAAGAAAACTTGGGCCAGATGCACAAGCAGTTCTTACTGATATGAAGACTGATATCAATATGCCATTTGTTCTAAATCTCAAAGGTGGTGAGTTAGAACTTGTTGCAAAGACTGTGATGAGAAAGAAAGACTTCAAGACATCTAATCCTAAACTTGCGTTTGAGGACTACTCAAGAAAGACAATCAAGGTTGGTGAAGATGCAGTATTAGGAGATGGTAGTCCACACTACGCACTTGTGTCAGACAGGAAAGTTGTTGCGACAGGAACTAAACAGGAGATGTTAGAACTAAGTGACATACAGAAAGGTAGAGTGTGGTTAACAAAGTCTAACATAGGTGATATAGTTGAGGGTATCGGTGAACCTAATATATTCAGTCAGAAGAATCCTAGAATACCTAGAAAGAAAGGTCAACCAGCAGGGAGTGACAAACACTCAGATTTATACACAGATGAGAATCCAAAGGGAACAATACATGGGTTAGGTTTCAAAGATGTGGAAACTGCAAGAGCAAGTGTTAAGAAGATAGAGGGTTCTGGTAAGAAACACGCACATAAGATACAGGCTGCAATTGCAATGGAACAACGTGCGAGAGTGATGGGTAAGACACCAGAGGCGAATGTTTATCGTGCGTACATCAACAAGATGAAAAAGAAAACAAAAGAGATGCAAAAAGAAGATGCACATGGTTTCAAGTGTCCGTCTGGATATAAGTTTGATAGAAAACTGATGGCGTGTGTTCCTAAGAAAAGTAAGTTTAAAACTGTGTATGCATATCCAGCATTCTTTGGTGGGAATAAGAGTGGTGACCAATCTGGTCAGTCACAGAGTGATAACGGAAATGGT
>Ga0181416_1000035_pt1 | contig 28660 bp, 21 predicted proteins | sample 39SPOviralmetaG_FD_130141 | JGI IMG/M metagenome (GOLD analysis project Ga0181416, IMG submission 130141) | Marine viral communities from the oligotrophic San Pedro Time Series (SPOT) site, San Pedro Channel, CA, USA - 39 SPOT_SRF_2013-01-16 | ecosystem: Environmental > Aquatic > Marine > Strait... | reverse complement strand
ATCTGGGTTCTTGTCAAAGTATGACATGCAGTTTAGTTCCCAGCTGGAACGATAAATAATATCTGACGGATCTCCCTTATATTTCTCAGGGAACTTACATTGATATTTTCCTTTATAAAATTGCGCCATAATCTGCTTATAAATAGATACGTCAACGCATATTTATACAGGCTCTTTCAATGAAAATAAACCTGAAACAAGTAACATCTGGAATCAAATCTACTGTCGCTTCAGCAAGTGGCAATCTTGAGAACTTTCTTGGCTCTGGCGGGACAGGCGGTTTCTCAATATCTGCTGGGGATAATGGCGTCTCGATAAATGCTAACTTCAACGCTTTGTTAGAAAAGACTAAAATTGGCAATCTTGTAAATTCACCATTAGCGGATTTATTTAATAATAACAAAGTCAAAGAACCGCTACAGTTCCCTGCTGATTTGAGCGACGAACATTATATGATTTTCACAGTTAAGAATCGTATTCGTCAAAGTAGGAAAGAAGCTGCTGAAGATTTAACCATTAGAAATATAGTATTGCCTGTTCCTAGTAACCTACAAACAACTTATGGTGCGCAATATGAGAACGCTGATATAGGAGCTCTTGGCGCAGCATCTGCAGGCAGAATATCAGGAGATCAAGTGTCTGCTGCTGGGAATGATATAGCCGACTTAATTTCATCAAGGATAAGTTCCACTGTTGGGGCTTTTAAGTCGGGAGATACGGATGCTCAGGTGCAGGCTGGCGCTCCGATTGCTGCAGTGGTTGCTACAGCTGCAGCAGGTAAGGTAGGCGGTTCTGCGGGCGCAGCATTAGGTGGTGCTTTCACTGGTAGTGCGGTTGCTCAAGGCGTCGGTCTCGACGAAGGATTAGCGATAAATCCTCATATGGCAGTATTATTCAAAGGCGTTGATATGCGTGAACATCAGTTTTCGTATAAGTTTGTTGCCAGAAACGCTGATGAATCCATAGCAATACAAAGAATAATAGGTGCATACAAATATCATATGCACCCAGAATATGCAGCTGGTTCTCTTGCGTTCAAATACCCAGATGAGTTTGAGATAACTTTTGCTGACGCCATCGCAGGAAACTTATACAAGATAGGGACATGCGTACTTAAAAACATGACTGTAAACTACAACGGTGAGGGCATACCGCTATTTTTCCAAGATACTGGTGCGCCTGTGTCGGTTGAAATACAGTTAGCGTTCCAGGAAACGAAAATTATTACACGTGGCGATTTAGATTCTGGGCTACCAGAACCAGTCAACAGCAAACCAGAGGGTAGTATATAGTGTCAAATTATTTTTCATACTTTCCAAAAATTGATCATGACCTGACGAATATTGGTCAAAAAGTAAAATTGACAAATATATTGAGAAGGTTCAAGATACCGAGCGAACTTTCTTTCCGTGCAGATGTATATTATGAATATGATATACAAGATGGAGACAGACCCGACACAATTGCTGAAAAATATTATGGTGATTCAAAGTATGCTTGGCTTGTGTTGCACTTTACCAACAAGAAGGATGCTAATTTTGATATGCCACTATCAACATATGATTTTGAGCAATTTATCGTAGGAAAGTATGGTTCTGTTTCAGCTGCTCAATCAGAGATACATGAATACAGGATATTTCTTTCGAGGATAAAGGATGGAGTAAAGGTTCCAGCAGAAGCAGAAATTCTTTATGACGGCACCAGCCTTCTCGAGAGGGTTGTGGTTGTTGATCAACAGAAGTATAATTCCACTCCTTCCAACTTTAGAAAGGCAGCAGTAAGTAAATTTGATTATGAAGTTGAATTGAATGATTCTAAGCGTTCTATAAAATTATTAGACAAAAGGTACTTGTCTCAGGTTAGAGATGAAGTTGAAGATATATTGAGGAATGGCGTTTAATGTCAGAGTCTATTGGCGGATATAAACACGCAGGTGATGTTGATGTCCGAACATTTAAATTAATATCAGCTGCTGGTCAGGTGATCGATCTCAAGAATATCACGGTTGAGTTCAGCATATATCAAAGTTTATTTGAGCATTATATACAGTGTGACCTTGTACTCAATGATTCTCTTGGTTTGATCAATACATTAAATCCGTTTGATGATGGGGTTACTCAGGGTGGTTTTTCTGGAGCTGATCTTTTGGTTGTCTCATATCGCTCTAATGATGAAAGTCTGCCTTACAAAAACCATGTATTCTACTTATACGAAATGACTGATAGAAAACGTATTGAAGAAAATAGCGAAGCATATTTCTTTTCCGGAATTAGCCTCGAAGCATACAGCGCTTCCTCTCAGAAGATCTCCCGTGCTTATGGAGGAACAAACGGTAATGACGTTTCATCAATGGTTAAGAGCATAACTGATGAATTTCTCAATAGTCAATCAATTAAAGATTTATATGGAACCATCAAGAGACCTGCTAAATTTACAGTAGAAAGAAAAAATGATTTTGATTCCACAAACGGTAAGCACAAGTTTATCATACCGAACTTATCTGTTGATGATGCTATAAGTTTTTTATGTAAGGAGGCAGACTCTGACGACCACATACCTTACTATTTGTTCTATGAAAATGGTTTAGGATTTAATTTTAAAAACTTAGGAACGCTTGTCAGCCAAGAACCGAAAGAAACATTTTCATATGAGGTATCAAACTTCTCAGGCGGATATAAAGATAGGAAGAAAGAAGAATATAATGAATCAACAAATATACGTGCATTCGAGGTTATAAAGCAAGGCGATTTCTTAGAAAATTTAGGTTCGGGAATGTTTCAGTCTAGAAATATATTTTTGGATATATTGAAGAAAAACAAAAGAGAAGTGGTTTACAAATATGATGATTACTTCTCAAAGTTCAAAAAATTACAGAATTTAAAAATATTGGGAGGAACCCCTAAAGGCGATACAGTAGTAAGAATGCACACATCGAGGTTTGAGCATGACAATGATGCGCTTTTTTCTAGCGAAATCCCTTCAACTAAAAAGTTCAGCGAGAACCTTGCTCAAGCAGAAGGATATTATTCCCACATCTTCAATACTCAATTAGAAGTTGTCGTTCCTGGGGATAGTGAGTTAAATGTTGGAGATGTAATACAGCTTAATATCCCACCAGCGACTAATGTGATAGACCAAGTTAATGTGGGAGATAAATACTTGAGCGGTAACTATTTAATTACGAAACTAAGAAATAAGTTTCTTGACGGTTCAGAATCGATGTCAACGATTATTGAGTGCGTTAAGGATACAGGTACAAAACAATAGGAGAAATAAAATGCCCATCCCAGGAACTGCGAGAGATAAATTTTTATCAGAAGTAGCGAACGCTGACAAACCAGAATTCTTACAAGAGATTAAAGAACCTTCTCACGAAGAAGAATTGGTTGAAGAAAAACCAAAAAAGAAAAAAACCAAAGCTAAGAAAAAGAAATAGTAAATGAGAGAGTTTGTCGGTAGAGGGTCATTTACTTGGTTCTTCGGTGTAGTTGAGGATCGAAACGACCCAGCGCAACTTGGTCGTGTGCGTGTTCGCGCATACGGTTATCACACCGATAATAAAGATAAAATACCGACAGACGCTTTGCCATGGGCTATACCACTAAGCGGGATTGACTCTGCATCAATTAGCGGAATAGGTAAGTCGCCAACTGGTATGGTTGAAGGAACTTGGGTTGTGGGGTTCTTCATGGATGGAGAAAGAGCGCAAGAGCCAGCTGTAGTTGGAACTCTTACTGGAGCTCCATCACAGGCTGCGGAAACAACTCTCGGTTTTAACGACCCAAATGGTGTTTACCCAAAATATACTGGCGAGTCAGATGTAAACAAAAGGACACGTGGAGTTGCTGATGATACGGAAGAAGATGCTGGTAAGATTAGCATTCCTCCTTCAACATATGCGCCAGTATATCCGATGAACCATGTTATGGAAACTGAGTCGGGGCATTATAAAGAATATGATGATACTTCTGGCGCAGAACGAATCAAAGAGTTCCATAGAAGTGGTACAATGTATGAAGTGTATCCTGATGGTGATAAAGTAACAAAGATTGTTAAGGATAATTATACTCTAGTCGCCAGTAACGACAGCCTCCATGTTAAGGGTAATGTAACTGTATTCGTAGATGGCGATGCCGATTTGACTGTTGCTGGCACAACGACAGTTGATACGCCAACCACTAATTGGACAGGAAATATTAATTTAACTGGTAATTTAGACATTACTGGTAAGTCTACAGCATCTGTTGATCATGTTTCGGCAGGGATATCTGGTAAAGGTCATACTCATCGCGATACTCCAGGGCTTGGTGCTGGTACTACGAGCAAACCGCAATAGGAAATATTATGGTGGATTTCAATCAAACAAGTGGATTTCTAGACGAATCAGCGTTTTCTATAAAACTTGGCGGTATAGAAATAGACCCAACCACAGGGGATGGGATTGAGGGTCTGTTAAAAATATCTGGTTGGACAGTTAAGCCAACTCCTACAAATGATTTGATTTTTTCATATGAAGGAACGGAAAAATTAAGATTACCTGCTATTGGTGCTGCAGATATTGGGGGAGCTTTTGATCAGTTTGTTTTCGCTGGTAGTGCGAACCAAACTACATTTAGTGGTACTGATGATCTGGGAAATACATTATCATATGACCCAGACAAGACAATTGTTTTTATGAATGGCGTTTTGCTCACGCCAGTAACTGATTACACGGCAACGAATGGCACTAGCGTTGTCTTAGATCCAGCTGTAACTGCTAATGATATTATTACTGTTCAATCGTTTTAATGATTATAAATAGAATCTAATATAATTGAAAGTTGAACATTTTTTATTATACCTGATTGTTTGGAAATGTCAAGGAATATTTTTATGATACACGATAGTTTAATTAATTTATTTGAAACATACATTCAAGAGAATGAAAAGTTTGTCACTGGCAATAAAGCTGCTGGTACTAGGTCAAGAAAGGCTCTAGCTGAAATAAGCAAACTTTGTAAGGATAGAAGAAAAGAAATACAAGAATCTAAAAATTTAAAGTAGGGTATAGATGTCTGTATCTGGAGTGAAACAAAAAAAAGAAGAAATATTTAGTGACATAGATTTGGGTTTCTTTGCCCATCCTATCACTGGAAAGGTTCCCCGAAAACTTAATCGAGATGCTGTAAGGCAATCGGTTAAGTCGCTTATACTCACAGATTATTATGACAGACCATTCAAGTCAAATATTGGTTGCGGGATCAGGTATTATTTATTTGAGCTGTTTACTCCAGCTGTAAAGCAACAAATGGAAAGCGCTATTCGAGAAACGATAGCAAACCACGAACCAAGAGCCGATATTATTGAGGTTTTGGTTGAAGAAAATCAAGACATGCATGCTTTGGTTGTTTCTGTAGCGTTCATGATAATAAACGATCCGAACCCAGTGGTTCTGGATGTAATCTTAGAAAGAGTTAGGTAAATGGCAGCGAACACATACTTGCAGGTTACGGAACTAGATTTTGATGGGATACGTTCTAATTTAAAAACGTATTTATCAAGTCAAACTGAATTCACAGATTATGACTTTGAGGGGTCTGCTATGGCAACTCTCTTAGACGTTCTCGCATATAATACTCATTATAATGCATATTATTTGAATATGGTTGCTAATGAGATGTTCTTAGATACTGCCCAACAAAGAGATTCTGTTGTGTCAAGGGCAAAGGAACTTGGTTATACTCCCGTTTCTTCAATCGGAGCTTCATCTGTCATTAAGTTGAAGTTTGATGGACTACCTTCAGGCACTTCGCAGATAATACTCCCTAAGAATTCTAAATTCACAACCACACTTGATGACGTGACATATACATATGTGACACCTAAAGCTGAAACGATTGACGCAGATACGCTTGGTGTTTTTGAAAAGAATATAACGATCAAGGAAGGAGAGCCACTATCGTTTAGTTGGACTGTAGCATCAAACCCAACCAAATACATTATCCCAAACGCTAATGTTGACACGAGTAGCATTACTGTACGTGTTCAAGAATCATCTACTGATACAACAACTACAGAATTCCTAGAAGCGACAAATATAACGCAAGTATTTGAAACGTCTCCAATATTTTTTATCGAAGAGTCTGCAGATGAAAAATATGAGATTGTATTTGGTTCTGGTTCTTTGGGGAAATCCCTGAAAGCTGGGAATATAGTTACTGTAGAATATCTTGTGAATAATGGAGAAGCGACTAATGGCGCTTCGAAGTTCAGCGTCGATTCTATTAATATTGGTCTTTCGTATTCTAGCGCAACAATAACATCTGTCGAGAGCGTCGCCACTGGCGGTAGGGGTCAAGAAACAGTATCCTCAATAAAATTTTCTGCCCCAAGAAATTACCAAACTCAAAATAGAGCAGTAGTTGCTGAGGATTACGAGAGAATCTTACTTTCTGAAAATTCAGATTTACAATCAGTAATTGCTTTTGGTGGAGAAGAAGCTGTCCCAGCTAAGAATGGTAAGGTTATTATTGCCGTTAAGCCATTTAATGAAAAGTTTACCACCAAAGATAGAAAGGATCAGATAAAAACATCTATAAAACAAAGAACTCCACTTGCAGTTGATCCTGAAATCGTTGATGGTCAATATACATACATACTTCCAAGTATAACATCATACTATGATTTGACTAGATCGTCTCTGACAGCTGCAGCCGTTGAGTCTAATATTAAAGATGAAATAGAAAACTATGCTACAAATAATCTTGAAAGATTCGGTAACAAATTCAGATACTCAAGGTTTGTTCGCAGTCTAGACAATACATCTGGCGGTTATATCTTAAATAATGACGCAAGTATTCGCATGGAAAAACGGATCACCCCAAATGTTGATAATGCCGAATCTGTAAACTTGTACTTTAATAATGCAATACGAAAGGGAACATTAGTCAGTAGTCAATTTACCTTTGGCGGTTTCCAGGCAAATCTTTCTGACAATAGTTCAGGAGTAGTTTCTATATTCAGATATAATAATGATAATAGTACCACCGTTATGGACGCCAGCGCTGGAACCATAAACTACGACACTGGTCATATATTCTTACCAAATTTTGCACCAACATCATTCGCTGACCTTGAATTAAAAGTTACAGTAACGCCAGAGAACCTTGACATAATACCTGTCCGCGAGCAAGTTCTTTTGATGGAGTCGAAAGATGCTAAAATTACTGTAGTTGGTGAGCAGACCTAATGATAAAATCAAAATTATCAAAACTTGTACAGAATCAGTTCCCCGACTTCTACAAAGAAGAAGGTAAGAATTTTCTTACATTTATTGAAGCATATTATGAATATCTTGAGCAAAACGGAAAACTTACAGACGCAATACAAAATATTGAAGATTATAAAGACATAAACACAACTCTCGATGAGTATTTAGAATATTTCCAAGACACACTCTTACCATCGGTTCCTCATGAAGTGTTAGGCGATAAGAGATTGATGGCGAAATATGTAAAATATTTCAACCAAGCTAGAGGAACAGAGTCATCATATAAGTTGATGTTCAGAGCAATTTATAATGAAGATGTTGAATTAAATTATCCGTCTGAGCAAATGTTAAAAGTTTCTGATGGTGATTGGAGGCTTGATCGTTATCTGGTGACGAATAACGATGAGCGTGTTTTTGACTTTATAGGAAGAACTATAGAAGGCAGGTATTCAGGGGCAAGGGCATTAGTCGAAAATGTAGTTGGTCGTGTTGTTCGAAATCGCAACGTCATGCAAATATTAGTTTCTAATGTTGTTGGTTCGTTTGATCACAAAGAACCTATAAGATTGTATGGTGCCGATCAAACGCCATCTTCATTCATGCCTATAGTTGAGGCTGGCATAAGATCCCTAAAAATCATTAACGCTGGTGGCGAATATAAGGAAGGGGATGTCGTAAAACTCATATCAGATAAAAATGGTGATTTGGGTAGAGTTGTTGTTACGGGAACTATTGACCTTGGGGGCGCCATAACTTTTGATATTGTTGATGGCGGGTCAGGTTATACAAGTACAACTTATGGTGATCTTGGCGAAACTCAAGTCGTTATAGAGGGCGGTGATGGGCAAACGCCTGCTAACTTTACTTTAGAAACTCCCGATATTGGTAGTAGATTTGCTATCGCAATGAATAAAAACCTTATTGGAGCAACTACTATATTTGGTGAAAATGCTCCTGTAGTTCTTGACTCAACCACAGGGTTGATGAATACATTCGCCAATACGCTACTGTGTTCGCCTAACTGGGGTATCCAAGAACCGAACGAATCAGAAACTAATCAAGATTTTTTCACTAACGCAAATTCTATAATAACAATACAAGAAACAACCCCAACAGCCATTCCTGTTGGTTCAAGTTTATATGGGTCAGCGACCAGCGCCAATGCTCACGTCACAGAAGTTGTAAGTTCTGGCAACCCAAAAGTATTGAGAGTAAATACATACAAAAACTTTGTATCAAGTATCCATAACTATTTCAGCGATTCAGAAACTGTAGAAAATGGAGATCACTGGGTAAGTAGTTTCTCGAATATTAGTAACCCAAATATTGTGGCTGCTCCTGACGGATCCCAAACAGCTGAGAATTTGATTGAAGATACAACAACGGTAGCGCAAAATTCAGGAGTCACTCACTATCTAGGCGTAAAAAACTCTGCGATAAATCACACAACAAACACTACCTGGAACTTCTCTTGCTATGCTAGAGCAATTTCAGCTGGGAGTAAAAGGTGGCTTGGGTTTAGAGGTATGGGCGTTGGTGGGAATGACAAGTATCCAGTGTTTGATGTTGCTGATGGTGTAATTGCAGATGCTGGCGATGGAACTACTTGGACCAATGTTCAAATGCAAGCTGTTGGTGGTGGTTGGTATAGATGTTCTGCTGCAGTACAGCCATCTTCTTCTACTACTGCATTTAGATTTACTCTACTTAGTGCGGGCAATAATGACAGTAATAATTCTTGGAAATACGACGGAGACGGAACTTCTGGTCTTTCTATTTGGGGCGCTCAACAATCACTAGGTTCTGAATTGAAGATGTACCAAAGAACCACCGATATTAATGACAACGGTCAAGGTGATGGTGAGTACATTCATCTTGGAACCAGTGAAGCTGATGCGAATGTAGGTGTAGTTTCTTCATTTAGCGCCAATGCTTTTGGTCATCAAATCCTACAGCTGGGAGTTCTTACATCAAATATACCATCTGAGGGGCAAGAGATTGTTTCAGTAAGCCCAAATGAACAGGGTCGTTATAGTTTTGGTGTCCTTAAGAAAGTATTTCCTGCTTCTGGTACATATACTCACGATCCTAGCGGTACTCCTGAAACAAGAGATCTTGTTAAAGTGGTTGTTGTTGCCAATACCACTTCTTCTTTAGTTCCGACCCAGTTTGATGTGGGTCCACTTGTTCCGTTTAGGGAAGAAGATGGAATTAGGCTAGTCAATAGCTCAACAGTTATTGCTAATGTGGCATCTGCTGGCATTGCTGGTTTCTCCGCGAATACTAATGTTGAGAATATCCACATGAGAATCAGAGATTGTCTTGAATTTAAAGCAGCAACCTTTGGTACTATTGAAAACCTTTCTAATCGTGTGGGCGGTTCAGGATTTAGTGTTGCTCCTAACGTAAAGGTCATTGAACCTGATATTGCTTCGCTCGGGATTGGTGAGCAGTACATAACTGTAGAGACGTCAACTAATTTGACGCAAGCTCCCGCCACAGTGGATAATAACGATAAAATTAATCAACCTTCTTCTAATGCAACTGGTCATATTAAGCATGTTGCTGATTCAGTTTTGGTTAGCGCTGGTAAGTACCATACAGTTCTAAGGGTTTGGCAGGACTTTTTACAAAGAGACCCTGGAAATATAACATACGCCAATAATTCTGCAGCAACCATCCAACACTTTGGTTCAGGATATACGCAAAATGGCGGTACAGCTGATGATAGAACGCAAAGCGGGACAACAGGCTGTACAGTTGTTAAAATTGTAGATAAAGGGGTTCTTGGTAAAAATGCAATCATAAACGCAACCGTTGGTGCTGATGGTACTGCTACAGGATTTAGAGTAATCGACTCAGGGTTTTCTTACGATCAGAACGAGAGGGTTAGGGTACAAGAAGCTGATAGAACAAATTCTTCTCAAGCTGTTGTTGATGTTGCTCTTGACGGCACCGCTAATAGCGAAGGATATTATGCTACATCTCGTAGTCATATCTCTTCTAGCCGTGGTTTTATACAAGACAGTAATTATTATCAAGAATATTCTTACCAAGTAATTGCTCCGTTAGCGCTACAGAGGTATAAAGATGTTGCGTTAAAATTAGTGCACCCAGCAGGACAAACAATTTTTGGTAAGTATCAACTGCATTCAAATGTAGCTTTGGATATCCAAACCACAAAACATAACAGCAAGTTACTAAAATCTGCGGGGACTGTAGATATCGCATACGGTTCTTCTGGGATAACAGGAACCAACACTACATTTACTCAGCACTTTACTGCTGGTGATGATATGATTGTTGAAATATCTGATAAACAGTATGTTGATATTCCGCTAAATAGTATAGGCAGCGATACATCAGCGACTTCTAAGGTTTCTTGGGCAGGATTAATTGGAACGACAGGAGCTACTGGTAATATTAGTTCGGCTAAAATTTATTACAGGACAGGCGAAATAACCTAATGGCAACGTATAGATACGCAACTAAAGAACTTTCAATACAAAACGCTAAGTCGTTTTTGGAAAGAATTAATGCAACAGATACAGAAAGCGATAAGAAATCAACAATTTTATATGCTGTTCTGGGTCGAAGTAATCAGTGGGATGACGAGCCAAATCGCAACATACTCAACCCCACAGATCAAGTTCTGCAGTATGAAACGCAAAGAGACTTTATTGGTGGGCAAAAAATAAACGGTTCTCATGTTTCTCATGTTGTCAGGCGCATTAATTGGTCGTCAGGTACTGTATATGCGATGTACAAAGATACAATTAGTGACTTATATAACACTGATTTTTATGTAATTACTGACGAGCTGAACGTATATAAGTGTTTAGATAACAATAAAAATTCAGCTTCTACGAATAAACCTACAGGATATTCTACAGGATCTATAAAGCTCCCAGATGGTTATGTTTGGAAATATTTGTACAGCGTTTCTTTGGGAGATTCTGAGAAATTCTTGACAACAAGCCACCTTCCAGTAAAGTTTATTGAAACTGTTGACGCTTCCCCAGAAACAACAAGACAGCAAGACGTTCAGGATGCATCCGTTAATGGTTCAATTGATATTGTCCAAACAAATACTGGAGGTTCTGGTTATTATCAACTATCTGGAGCATTGGTTGAAGAATCGCCTTCTTCTACGACAGTAAGAGTTTCTGTTGGATCTAGTACTGGGAGTTTCGGAGGGCTGTCAAATAATGATGACTTCTACGCAGGCTCTAGTATTTACATCTCATCTGGAACTGGGGCAGGTCAGCTTAGAAGAATTATTGATTATGTCGGAGAATCTAAAACACTTACTGTAAATACTGCATTTGATACGTTACCGACAAATGGTTCTACTGCTGTAATTTCCCCCACAGTAACTGTCGTCGGAGATGGAAAAGGAGCTCAGGCATATTCTACTGTAAATTCAGGGTCAGGGGCGATATCAGGGATAACCGTAGTGAATAGGGGCGACCAATATACAAGAGCAAAAGCCATAATTTCAGATAGAAACGGATCTGGAGCAACGGCAAATACAATCATCTCCCCTCCTGGCGGGCATGGCTCTGATCCTATCAGAGAGCTTGGTGGTGATAAGTTGATGGTGAATGCAAAGTTTGATGGGAGTGAAGGATTATCATCAACTGGCGCTGGATATATACCCGCAAATACTGAATTTAGAACTATCTCATTAATTAAAGATCCTATGTTAAAGGTTGATCAAAACAATTCTGAGATATCGACTGAAGTTATTGCGAAAAGCACAAACAGTCCAGAAACATTAAGATTTACTCATCGTTTGACTATCTCATACTCTAGTATGGACGGAGACGATCCGACATATCCGCTATACTCAGATGATATTATAACAAACGAGAGGATGCGTCTGGCAGCTGAATTTGGGCAACTAGAGTTTGTCACCGAACTCAATGATTCGCAAAGGTCTCTCGATGCTATGAAAAATGCTATCCAAGGGGCTAATGGTCAAATAGTTTATATAAGAGATGATGAGACAATAAGCGACAAATCTTTCTATACAATGTACCTAAATAATGTACAGAGTAATGGTGATAGAATTCCTTTTGCTCAAGACGATATACTATTAAGAGCTAATTTCGCAACTGGTGAGCATAGCGATACAAAAATAGCTGTTGTCCAAAATTACAAATCACCAGAAGCTAATACATATTCTGGTGAAGTGCTTTACACTGAAAGTATAAATCAGGTTACTAGAAGCACTGAGCAAATAGAAGATATTAAAATTATACTAGATTTCTAAAAGGTATTATAAATGGCGTCAATCGAAACTAATTTGAACCAAAGCCCATTCTTCGACGACTTTAACGAAGAAAAAAACTTCCATCGTATTTTGTTCAGACCTGGATATGCTGTACAAGCAAGGGAGCTGACTCAACTTCAAACCATTCTACAAAATCAAGTAGAGAGGTTCGGTGATGAGATTTTAAAAAATGGAACCATTGTTAATGGCTGTGATCTTGAGGTACAGAAGTGGAATTTTGTAAAATTAAAAGATAGAAATCCAGTAACCACAAACCCAATACTTCTCAATCAATTTTTTAACGGCACTGCTACTGCTGACATAACAATTACTGGCGTGTCTTCTGGAGTAACCGCTAAGTTATTGTATGCTGTTGAGGGTTCTGAATCTGCTTCCCCAAATAACCTGACTGCTTTTGTATCATATACTAACTCAGGAACTGATAAACTAACTAAGACTTTTGCGAATGGCGAACGGCTTACATTCACAAACAATACCGATTCTAGTTTAAGTTTTGTCGCAGAGACTATCGATTCAAGCGCAACTGGATTGGGCATGGGCGCTTCCGTTTCTGAGGGGGTTGTTTATCATAAAGGGCATTTCATTAGGTCTCAAGAGCAAGTTGGTGTTGTTAGCAAATATAGCACAACTTCGACAGTTAAAGTTGGTTTAGAAACTTTAGAAAGTATTGTTGACTCTAATCAAGATTCTTCATTACTAGATAACGCCACAGGGTCAACGAACCTTACTGCTCCTGGGGCTTCTCGTTTAAAAATTCAAACTAAGGTGGCTTCTAGAGAGCCGTCTTCATTAGAAACATCAGATTTCTTTGTTATTGCAGATATTCAAGACGGTAGAGTTATTCGTAGTTATGATTCTACTAGTTATGGTGACTTGGAAGATGAGTTAGCTAGAAGGACTTTTGAGGAGTCTGGTAACTATTCCCTCGAGCCGTTTGTGGTTTCAGTACAAGAACATAACCGAACACTTGTGAATGGTGGCGTTTATGGTTCAACTGGTTCTGATGAGGTGGGGGATTCTGGCAAACTGGTTGTTGAAGTTGAACCATCCGTTGGGTATGTTAAAGGATATAGGACAGAACTAGTAAATACTAGCAGAACAACTATAGATAAAGCTACAGATACATTATCTAGGAATGCCGTTACAGTCGGTCAGAATATTGGTAATTATGTAATATGTCAAAATGTCTTGGGTTCTTTCAGTCCAAAAACTTTGGACGCAGTTTCTATTCGATCTACCGCCCACGGTAAGTCTAGCACAGACAACACCACTCCTGGTTCTGAAGTTGGTACAGCAAGAGTTCGTGGTTTTGAATACCACTCAGCAAGTAAATATAAAATATATCTTTATGATATTAAAATGAACACTGGCAAATCATTCCTAAATCATGCCAAATCTTTACTCATCGTTAATGGCTTGAGTAGTAGTGAGAATAGTTTTGCAGATATAGTTCTAGAATCATCTAAAGCTAAACTTAAAGATACAAATTTATTAAACCTTGTGTACCCTTTACAAAGTTCTGGTATGAAATCTCTTTCTGGTCAGCAATACATATATAGAGAAGAGCAGGATATCCAGTTTGATAGTAGTGGTGACGGTCAGTTAAACCTTGCTTCTGCTCCAGCAGGAGGGTCTCATTCATTTAATGATACTGGTACTCTCTCTACTAGTGATAAGAATAATATAATCATAGTGTTTAAGGATGCTGATGCTTCTTCTTCAACTGAGCAAGGTCAAGTCCATACTTGGGCTGACTCTGATGTTGTTGCAACTCAAGCTGGTCAGATGACAATAAATCTTGATAAGACGTTCTCCTCTGCTGTTAACGCAACGGTGTTTTATAATGTTTTGCGGTCAAGTTCTTCACCATCTACTAAATCAATACAGAGATCTCAATATGTGCATTTAGATATCGGTAATAATTCAGCAGGCGTTAATGGTCCATGGGAACTTGGCGTTGCTGATGGGTTTGAGCTTGAGGCGGTCTATGAATCATCTAGTGGTAGTATATCAACTGCGGGAACCGATGTAACCAAGCACTTTAATTTCGATACAGGGCAAAGGGATGCATTTTATGATGGGGCTAGACTATCTAAAAATGCAAACAGTACATATGACGTTACAGGAAAGCACCTTTTAGTTAAATTCAGCTATTTCGTTACAAGCAGATCATCTGGTCGTGGTTATTATAACATAGATTCATACATTACAGGCGACCCCCAAACTAATGATGCTGCAGCTGTTTCTGATACTAGTAAGATATTTACTCAAGAAATACCTAAATTTGTGAAAAGCGATGGTAATGTTGTTGACTTGCGTGATTCTGTCGACTTTAGACCGATAAAAACTAATACGGCAACTACAGTTTCTAGTGGAACTGCGCCAACTAATCCATCTGCGTTGACTGCATATAACATAACAAATAATGCAAGTTTCTTCCCAACTCCTGATGAGAATTATCAAACAAATATCACTAAGTTTTTGCCTAGGATAGACTTGGTAACATTAAAACCATCAAGTGAAGTTAGGGTGTTGAAAGGCGCTTCTAACGATTATCCTATAGCGCCAGCGAAAGACGAAGATTCTATGGTTTTAGCTGGAATCTTTATTCCGCCATATCCTTCTTTGGCTCCAGCTGCAGCACTGCATTATGGTAGACCATCGTATGAAGTTATAGTCGCTAGGAAGGATAATCGTAGACTCACGATGGAAGATGTGCGTAAAGTTGCTAATGAAGTAGAAATTCATCGAGAGTGGATTTACTTAAATCATAAAGAAGTTAGAGCTTTGAATAAGAGCGTTCTACTAGCGGAAGATCCTATCGATGTAGCAGAGCCACCTAAAAATTCTTTGGTAATCGATCCTCCTCCAGAACCAGTTGTTGAGAATACGTTAAGAACTTCTCCGCTTCCATATTCAAAAGACCCTCTTAGAGTTATACCAAAACTTGAGGATATTGAATTTAAACTTCAGGCTGGAAGCACGGGTTTAGATACTACGACTGATATAATCACCGTTGCTTCAACTGGGTATTCAACACTAGTTGATCAACAATATGCAACTAAAAGGAGGAGCGTCACAGTATCATCTAATGTTCCTGCTAAATTGTATAATGGTCAGATGGAAGTTACTCATAGGGTTTGTACTCTCGAACAGATTGTCGATACTGTTGTCGACCCATCCCCTGTTCCTGAGATAACCCCGAACCCGCCACCGATCAGTTACGTTTCTCCTGGTCATGGATATGGCTATAATTCCGACCACTGGTCCACTAGCGGTTTCAATATGGGTTCTCACGGTATCGGGTTTTAATAGAAAATAAAATATAGGAATAATTTAAATGGGCACAGTTTCACAGGCATCTTCTACGGCATTGGCATTAAAGCAAGTTTATGCCAATGCTGGTCAAGATTATACAGGTCTCGCAGAGTATTCTGACGTTTCTGGTTATCAGAACGGCACAAACGACTATACCATCAAAGAACATTCATTTACGATTGCGAGATGTAGCGGTCTTAAGCCTAACACTCAAGTTTGGCCAAGATTAGACGGAAGAGATATATCTGGATATTGCCGTTTGGCTTCAAGCAGAGAAGATCACCAAACAGGCGAAGCTCTAATAACAGATGCAGCAGGAAATTTAGATTTTAAGTATCAAATACCAAATGACTCAACCATGAAGTTTAGAGGGTTGAAACATTTACTTGAAATCAGTGACGTGCGCCCTCCCGCTCATACAAATGAGTTTGGAATTACTTCTGGTAAGCTAGGATCCACTACACGTTGCGGTCAATATATTTATTTCCCATCCAATAAAAATGGATTTGATGATGACGATGTTGCTGCACAAACCACTAATCTTGCTCTAACTGAATTATTGGCTGATCAGTCTAAAACTGTAGTTTCTTCAGTAAAAGTTGAAGAAGAAGTTCCCGACTACCTTTCTCAATCTTTTCATGTATCCAAAGAGGATATTGATGGGGTGTTTTGTAAAAAAGTTTACTTATTCTTCTCAGATAAACCAACAGATCAGAATAGTTATGTCATTGTCCAACTTCGCGAAACTTCTAAAGATGGAAGACCAACTGACAAACTTGTTGCGCAAAGCGAAAGGGTTTATGCTGATAACAGTAATCACCCTGACTCTACTATTTCATCGCTAACTGGCAATGATGCTAAAGAATATATGGTCAATGCTACTTCTGATGGTAGTGTGTCTACGACATTCAGGTTTTCGGGTCCTGCTAAGTTAAAAAATAATACACAGTATGCGTTAACAGTTATTCCTAGCGAGCCTGGAAGTGAATTTAAAGTTTGGACTGCAGTAAATAACTCCCCAGACGTCGCCACTAATGTTAATGCAAATTTCTCTCCAATTATAGGTTCTCTGTATGGTTCTGCTTCTGGAAATGTTTGGTCAAAATTACCAAGCGAAGCGTTAAATTTCGTAATTGCATCAGAAGATTATAATATTAATACAACAGGTTCATTTGTTCTTGAGAATGCAGAATTAGAATTCTTGAATATTAGTGATATATCACCGCAAGGAGATCGAACACATAATACTGGTTTCCACGTTGACGAAAAGGTTCGTGGTGAGTCTATACTCACTATAGAACACACTCAACAACTTTCCGTTGGTGATCGGTTACAAAATACTAACGCTAAGGACAACCCAACCAATATTGGGCAAGCGAACTGGGCTAATGGTACAATTAGAAGCATAGGCTCTTCGGGGGCAACTTCTACAACTGGAGCCACAGGGACAGTTACAGTCAAGATTGATGCTTGCGGTAACTTTGATAGCACTAATAGAGAAGCAGTCTTTATAAACTCGCAACAAGTTGGTGTGGTTGGCGCCTCTGGTTCAACTAATGGATTTATTGCCAACAGTTGTTTTGGTTATGCGACGTTTATCAATAATGACTTTGGTAGATTAAGATTAAGAAGTTCCACAGCAGACTCTACTACTGAAAGTAAATTCCAAGCAGGTAAATATGTTCGTGGTCAATCGTATGGCGCCAGCGCTAAAATTGACGCAGTGGTAGATCCCAAGATTGATGAAATTAGCATTAGAAGTAAGTTTACCAGTCTAAGTAAGACATCTATTGATTGGTATATAAAAAATATCGATGCAGGAACAACCGCAATCACCAACGACTGGGAAAGGATATCTGGAAAGGAGGTTAAGTTTACTGACAAAGCTAAACAGATATACAGTAAATCTAATCAAGCGTTCAAGTCTATGCTAATTAAAGGCGAGTTGACGACTTCTAATAAAAGCATTTCACCGACAGTTGATTCTCATGATGTAGCTGTTGTCGCTAAAAGGCAAAGAATTAATAATTCAACAACCAATGAGGAGCGACCAGCTGGATTATCTGAAGCTAGATTTGTTTCTAAAGTTCTCCGAGCCAATAACCTGAATCCTGTTACTGGCGATGCTATCGGTGAACCATCAGAAAGGCTTGTTATACATTGTGATGCTTACTATCCGGAAGGATCTGGAATTACTGCATATATTAGAGCTAAAAACGATTCTGATCCGCAGAAAATAACTGATAAGCAATATACATTGTTGAAAGGGGTTGATACTGGTAGATCAATTTTAGGCGAGACTCAAGATAAACAAACTCTTGTATTTTATCCTGCGGCAAATGTTGCTGGAGACCACTTTTTACAAGCAACTGCTGGGCAACTTGGAGTTACAGGAGTTAATAATTTAAGGATGGATAATACAGATAATATTGTCAAATATCAATCTTCTGACGGTTCGGTTTATCAAGGCTTCAATGAATTCCAAATTAAATTACTATTTACCAAACCTGATAATAGCGGAACGGCATACGCTCCAGAAATATCTGATTTAACAGCTATTACTCACGATAAACCCATACAAATAACATAATATGAAATTAGTTAATGTGGCGGAAAGACCCGATTTAATGAAAGACCTAGATACAGGTTCTATATTTGTTGTTGACGACACTGAAAAGAAACGATATAAAGAACAAAGAGCTAGATTTGAGAAACAAAAAGAACTGAAAGATGATGTCGATCAGCTAAAAAATGATATTGACGACATAAAAAGTATGTTGACAACTTTAATAAATAAGTAAAACCACTTACACAGAATAGAGATTTCAAATGACAGTAACTGTTGCAAATACCGAACTTAATAATAGTTTCGACACTTGGAGACTTAATACCAACCTCGTTGCTACTATAATCAGTAATAATGTTGTTACTGTTTCTGGTACAGGGGATACTGCTCGTGGCGGTGAAGCCATAGGAGATGGACATGTTCATGGAAATTTCTCAGCAGTAACATTAAGAACGCCAACTATAGTTGGTGGGCATCTCGGGACAACTGGTATCTCTGGCGGGATAACAATAATGTCTAATACCACCATCGATTCTACAGTTTCTGATTTTACTGTAGATTCTGATGCGACATTCACAGCTAATGTTAATTTCAATGTCACTGGTCAAGATACTTTACACCTACCTTCTGTGGACCGCATTAGGGTTGGGGGAACCCAAGGTGGTGATTTCTTATACATCAATGGCGATAGCGGAAATGACGTTCTAGATACTAGAAAACTAACGATAAGAGATTTAACTGATTTAAAACTTGATCATGACCATTTAGTTTTGGCAGGCGGTAATACTAGCTTCACTGGAACATTTGGAACTACTGCCAGTCGTGGAGAGTCTCCGCATTTAATTTTCTCTGGCGGTAATGCTAATAATGATGTCATCGAGGTGTTCCTCGCAGGTAATCTTGGGACAACTGGTGGCGGTTCTGATCAGGGTAAATCAGATTTATATTTAAAACTAGTCGACGCCAGCGGTAAATCTGCTCTTGTTATAGCGGATTCTTCTGAGGCTATTGTCGCTACTATAGATTCAAACGGAAACGCAGATTTTGCTGGAACTCTGGGAGTAACTGGTACTGCTACTTTGCGTGGTGCTGCTAATGTTCATGGGAATCTGGGCGTAAGTGGCAACGCTAATGTTACTGGTAACGCAACCATAAAAGGAACTCTGGGAGTAACTGGAGACGCTACGTTGCGTGGTGCTGCAAATGTTCATGGAAATCTAGGCGTAAGCGGTAATGCTAATGTTACTGGGAATGCTACAGTCAATGGAACTCTGGGCGTAACTGGTAATGCTACTCTACGTGGCAACGCTGACGTTGTAGGAACTTTAGCAGTAACTGGAGACGCTACGTTGCGTGGTGCTGCAAATGTTCATGGAAATCTAGGCGTAAGCGGTAATGCTAATGTTACTGGGAACGCAACCATAAAAGGAACTCTGGGAGTAACTGGTACTGCTACTTTCCAAGGCTTGCTTGACGCTAAAGGCAGCGCCAATATCGGTACTACTGGCACAGATACATTGACGCTAACTGCTAAAGTTGATTCTAACATTTTGCCGAGCGGAAATAGAACTCTAGGCGGTGGCGATTCTAGTCGATGGGATAAACTTTGGGTAGATAAAGTAGATTTTGAAAATAAAATTACTTATAATGGTACAGAAATATTTACTGATGCTGGTAAGTTGAATGTTACTAATGCGGTCACTGATGCAACCATAACAAACGCAAAATTAGCGAACCATGATATTAAGTTTATTTCTGGATCTGGCGTTAGTGGTTCGAATATTATTGCAGATCTCGGCAACGACTATACCTTTACTGCGACTAATGGTTTGGAAATAGGATTTACTGGGGGTACAGGAACAACTGGGACAATAGCGTTTTCAGCTAAGGATGCCACTAATAATGTTAAGGGTGTTGCTAAATTCCCTTCATCTCAATTTACTAATAGTTCAGGATCGATCGGATTAGCGGATGCGTCTACAGGCGCAGTACTTTCCGTGGCAGGAACAACTAATGAGGTTGAAGTTGGTCGATCAAACGGTACTGTTACTGTTGGATTACCTGATGATGTCACTATTTCTGGTGATGGTACAGTTAATGGTAATCTTGGCGTTTCGGGAAATATCAATGTAACAGGATCATTAAATGCTCATGGGTCGTTGTATGCCAATGGCGCTGTTCTTACGATAGGTAGCGTTGGGGCTTCGGGAGTTACTGACGATTCAGTAAGAAGAGCTATGTGGCTAAATGGAGGAATCAGTAATCTTAAAGTTTGGGCTAATACGGAATTCAAAGATAATGTTACCATTCCTGGCGGGGTAGTGACTAGTGATTCAGGAAACTTCACAACACTAACGGTTACTGGGGATTTAGTTGTTGATGGGCAAGCCACGATTAAAGCCGATAATGGCGGTTCAATAACTCTTGGCGACCAAGATAATCTGGATACATTAGTTATAAACGCTGAGATCAATTCATCGATAGATCATACGTCTCATACTCTTTTTGATTCTTCGGGTAAATTGAACCCAACCACTATAAACAATACTGCTACATGGGCTGGTAAAATACCAAACTCATATTTAGGGAATAGTGGGGCGACTGCTGGGACATATGGGGCGACTAGCGGTAAGTCATATTCTAAATTAACAATAAACAACAAGGGTGTTGTGACTTCAGCTGAATCAGTAACGATACCAGCAGCAACTACATCAGCTACAGGGTTGGCTTCATTCAACAGTGGCGATTTCGATGTCAGTTCTGGCGCTGTTACTCTGAAAGACGCATCTAGTGGTGCTGTTCTTGGAGTTACAGGAACGTCTGGTGAGATTGAAGTTGGTCGAACAGATGGTACTGTTACTGTTGGTCTGCCTGATAATGTAGTTATCGCTGGTAATTTGACAGTAAATGGAACAACCACTACAATTGACACCAATCAATTGAGTGTTGGCGATAATATTATTACGCTGAATGGCGATATCGGGGCAACGGCAACGCCAACTGAAAACGCTGGGTTAGAAGTTGATCGTGGCGCTCAGCCTAATGCAAAGTTTACTTGGGACGAAAATACTGATAAATGGAAAGTAGGGTTGCAGGGCGTAACAAGTGGAACTGGGCAGTTCGTCAATTTGCTTAATGCACACGATTATAGTATTTCTGATCGTGCAACACTAGGTTCTCCTAGCGGTGATGATTTCTTACTAGTAGCTGATGCTAATGGAACTGATGGTCAGTTAAAGAAAGTGACCATTTCTAATGCTGCTTTACAGGGCGATCGAGGTTCTACAGGTAGCAGAGGTTCTACAGGTTCTACAGGTTCGGCTGGGACTACAGGTACTACAGGTAATCGAGGTTCTACAGGTTCTACAGGTTCGGCTGGGACTACAGGTACTACAGGTTCGGCTGGGGCTACAGGTACTACAGGTTCTGTTGGCGCTACAGGTTCTACAGGTAGCAGAGGTTCTACAGGTTCTACAGGTAATCGAGGTTCTACAGGTTCTACAGGTAGCAGAGGTTCTACAGGTAGCAGAGGTTCTACAGGTTCTACAGGTAATCGAGGTTCTACAGGTTCTACAGGTAGCAGAGGTTCTACAGGTTCGGCTGGGGCTACTGGTTTGCTCGACTTGCCCGCATCTCCAGGCGCTGATAGAATTGTATTCTTTGACCACAGCGAGACGGGTCACAAATATCTTCAAGCTGCAGCTGCTAACGGAATCCAAATTAGTGGTAATAATTTACAAGCTAAGTTTATAGATGAAACATCCTTTAGTGTTGGAAGCGGTGTATTAAATTTAGGAAACAATTTCGACTCAACAGAGCTCTCTCAAGACTTAGATGGTAGATATATGTTGCCATTTAGTGTTGCAACTAATAACGGCACTGAACAATTTAAGGTTGGGTCTTGGGGTAATAGTGGCACTACTTCCAGCCCAATATATGTAGCTAACCCGCAGATCAGGTTTGCTCCTGGCGGTGATGCCACCGTTACTTTTGATGCAAACTCAAATAAGGTTACGTTTACAGCTAACGAAACACAAATCGGTGGCGGTGGTATAGGTTATTCTACTGGTGATTTCTATATTGATGATTCTACAGGAATCTCCATCACTAATTCAGCAAACGGACAAATTAATAACCTTCATATTGGTTTGGCATTAGACCGAAGATCGACCGCTGAGACTGATAATGTATACACTGGTAATTCTCATGATTATATTTTCTTTGATGGTGAACCAGCAAACCAGCAGTATGTTGGTATGCGCTTTTACGCTGGTAATTCTGAAAGGGCTAGGCTGCAAGATGATGGCGATTTCCATGTTTTTAAAGATCTTATTGCGTTCTCAAACACCTTATCTGATGAGAATTTGAAAGAAGATATACAGCCAGTACAAAATGCTCTTGAGTTATTATCTCAGATTGATGGTGTACAATTTAAGTACAAGAAAGATGGAAAGAAATCTGCTGGCGTGATTGCTCAGCAAGTCGAGAAGGTGCTACCTTCAGCTGTTTCAACTAAGAATAGTTCTTTAGATCCAGAGCTTGATGGTCAAGAATATAAAACTGTAGAATATAATCAGTTATCAGCCTTATTCATTGAAGCGATTAAAGATCTCAAAGCAGAGAACGACGAACTGAGGGCGATGATTGAGGAGTTAAAGGAGTAATTTATGGGTGCTAAGGCGAATATATTAATCGATCAAGGAACAGACTATAGTACAACTCTGACCGTAACTGGCGATAATGGAACTCCAACTAATTTAACTGATTACACTGCAGCTGGTCAGATAAGGAAACATTATTCATCTACAACAGCAATTGCTGATTTTGTCATTTCGTTTAGCACAGATCGATCTGATGGTTTAATATCAGCAACATTGCCAAGAGCAACTACTGAAGACATGCCTGCTGGTAGATATGTTTATGATATAGAAATCACAAGCAGTGGAGACAAAAGAACAAGGCTTGTAGAAGGAATTGCTACAGTAACCCCACAAGTAACTAAGACAGGAACATCAGGCTCAACAGGTTCAACAGGTTCAACAGGTTCGACGAGTGGGTGATGATGAATGTCAGACTTAGAAGTTCAATTGAATAGCCCAAGCCAGAATCAAGTAAGTTTGAGCGAAGGCGATTCGTCAATATCAAAAGTAAAATTAAGCGGTCAAAGTCAAAATAAAGTTGTATTAAATGATACTGGGAAATCTGTAACTTTGCATGCATTTAGATCAGTTTCTTCAAAACTATCTGATCTTTCTGATGTGAATTTAAACGGATCTCCTGATGGTTCTGTTTTAGTTTTTGATCCGAACTCTAGTTCATATATATTGAGGGGCGTCTTTATTATTGATGGAGAAACTGTGACTATATCTGGCGGTGAGTTTTAATGTCTAATGTTATTTTGGCGATCAAGAAAAGCCAATCGACTAGCGAGCCGACCTCTCTTGCTAATGGAGAACTGGCATATTCATATTCCTCAAATAAACTTTTTATTGGGCAAACTGACAATCAACAAGACCCAGTTTCTGTCGAATATATTGGCGGTAAACTTCTTGTTGATAAGGTAGCCAATCTTGAAAGTATTATAGCCAGCGATAGTACAGTTCGAACATTCTCAAGCGTTACTGCAACGACAAGGGCGACTGTAGAAGAGCTAGTTTTTAATAATTTTACGGAAAATGGTGTATTATACACTAATACAGATGGAAGAGTTGTTGGCGTTTCTGGAAATTCAGGTCAGGTTATGCAAGTTTCTGATGACGGTAGACCTGTGTTTGGTGATTTAAATGGTGGCGAGTTTAGTTAGGTGACTGATAATATAATTCCTCAAAGTGAACAATCAGATGATAGAGTAATTGAGTTAGAAAAGACAATTTCTGCCCTTAGGACTAAGATTGTTATGTTAACAGAGGCTATCATAGGCGAAAGAGAACTGACAGAAAATATTCCTCTACCACACACTATTATTTCTCAGATAGTGGACCTAGAAAGAAATATATTGTACAAAGACAAATTAATCGATTACTACGAGAAAGCATTATTAGAGCTCGACGAGTCTGTTGTTATAAATAAGGATAAGATAATAATGCCACGAAGAACGAGTGCGTTTAAAAAATAACTATCATGGGAATGAATAATGGCTGACTCAAAAATCCTAATAAAAAGAAATACGTCTAATAATAACGCACCAGCAGAAAATTCATTATCAGTTGGTGAATTAGCTGTAAATCTACAAACTGGAGTTTTGTATGCTGGTAAGGGCGTTTCAGGAACCACGGGAACTACTTCGATTGCTCTTGGCGGTCAAGATGCTACTGACGCAGTAAAAGGCATCGCTTCTTTTGATAATACTAATTTTACAGTTACTAATGGTAATGTTGCTCTCGGAAACGGCAGCGGTAATGTTGAGGTGTCGGGAACATTAGGCGTAACTGGTAATGCTACTCTACGTGGCAACGCTGACGTTGTAGGAAATTTAGCAGTAACTGGAGACACTACATTGCGTGGTGCTGCGAATGTTCACGGTAATGCGGAAATAACAGGAACATTAGGCGTAACTGGCAACGCAAACCTTAGAGGCAATCTCACTGTTGGGGGCGATCTAACAGTTTCCGGAACCACCACTACAGTTAATTCGTCAACTGTTACTATTGACGATAGTCAACTAAAACTAGCCGACGGAAATACTTCTAGCGATGCTGTTGATATTGGCGTTTATGGCGAATATAGCGATGGAGCCGATGTAATGTTTACTGGTTTCTTTAGAGATGCGAGTGATGGTGATTTCAATTTTTATAAAGGATTGAAAGGTCCAACATACGAACCAGGAACTACAGTAGATACTGCCACTGCTGCTTCAACTACAGGCTATGAGTTGGCGACAGTAAATGCTATTATTGATGGCGGTTCATATTCATAGAAACATTGTGAAAGTCTTGATGCTTATATAAGTTTGGGCTTTCTTAATTAGCCTTACATAAGGTGCGTAAAAGGGGTCCATATATATGGCATCAACGATTAAAATAAAAAGAAGTAATGTCTCGGGAAATATACCCGATAAAACGACAAACCCACCCCAAATAATTGAGGGCGAACTTGCCCTTAACACCAGAGACGGTATTCTCTATTCTCGTGGCGGGCAAGATAACGATGCCGTTTTTGAAATTGGCGCTAATGTTTCTTCGCTTTCTATTGGTGGTTCTGAGGTAATCAACTCAAGCGGTAACTGGGTTGGAACTAACCCTGAAACAGATACCACCCTTTCTTTCGATGATGGTGTATTAACATACACGGCTGAAAATGGATCAGCAACTAATATATCGCTAGAACCTAGATACATAAAAGTTATAGCAGGCGGATCTGGAGTTGCTTCAGGCTATCCTTATCGTGTTTCGGCTTGGGACAGTACTAACAACTTGCCAATAGTACAACTAGCTGATGCCGATGGCGCCATGCCGTGTATAGGTATTTCGCATGAAACAGTTGCGCAAGGCGCTGAAACAACATTGCTCACATATGGTATGTTATCTGGTATAGACACAACGGCAATGGGATCTTCTGGATTGTACCTTTATGTTTCTTCAACTCAGGGCGCTTTGACTAAGTCCCCTCCAGTACTTTTGAACGAAGATCTTCAGCAAGTTGCAACTGTACTTAATAATGCCGTCAGCGGAACTATACTTGTAGACATCGGTAGTAATCAATATAATCGATTTAACTTGGGGACTAATGAGTTTGCGTATGGTGGCCAAAATGGCGAGCAAAAAGCAAATTTTTCAACTATTTTAAATTTTGATAATAGGTTGCTTAGTATTTCAGGCTCAAATGGTAAAGGGTTGGGAATATCATCTTCTCGGCATATCCATTTTCAGCCAGCGGCAAGCGGAACTCACCCTAATGGTCTTGCATACACTAAAAGGACTATTATCACTGGAGCATTACAAAGCGACACATCTGGTATTACTAGTACAAACACAGATTCAAATCCACTGAATTCATTAATATATGGTATGCAAAATAATAATGCTGGACAAAACAACACAATGTTTGGACGTTCAAACACCATAACCAGATACAATAATGAAAATGTTTTTGGCGGTGAGGGGAATGAGACGGTTAATAATACTTATGGCAACGATAGAAATTTGGTTGCTGGTAAGTATAATTCGCTCGAGGGCGGTGTCGTAGAATCAGTTGTATGTGGTTATGGTAGTCGAATAATCAGAACTGCTTGGTCTGCAAATTTTGGAGTCAGGCATGTTAATTATGAGTGCAATAGACTACTCACAAGTGGGTTACGAACAATATCTCATGCAGCGCATGACAGTATAAATGTGGGAACAATAGATGAGCACAACCCAGTGGGCGGAGCAACGGCATTTCATTTTTCTCAGCAAATCGGGATGGCACCGCAGGGTGTATATACCAACATTTCCATAGGCGGTAGCAGGTCATCACAAAATGGGGTTAATGGCGAAGTGACGATATCCGTCAGCGCTACTGGCGCAATAATAAACATCACCGCAACAAACTCAGGTTCAAATTATCAAGTAGGGGAAACGATAACACTACCCCAGAACGCCATCGGAAACAATAACACATTCAGTTTTAAAGTTAAAAGAATAGTTACAACTCGAGCAAACATATATTCTTTCACTAATGCTGAAGAATCAGCAGTTTTTGGCAAGGCTAATTCTATAGGCGCAGGCTCTCGTGGTTCTGTTTGTTTTGGGTATCAAAATAGAATAGGTTCTACAAGAGACCAAACCCAGTCAGTTTCAACTGCTTCCACTGGTCAATACTATATGCCATACGCTACTGTAGGTTTTGCTGGACCATCTAATGGTTTTGATAAACCAGCACTACTTTCCCAGTATAGTTTTGTGACTGGTACTTATAACCGAATTGGCGAAAGTTCTAGCTCCTTTGTGGCTGGAAATAATAATCAATGCGAATCCAATTATTCTTTCATAGCTGGCGGTTCAAATACTATAGGCGCTGCGGGCGGTAATCATTATCAAGCATTAATCGGTCAGGGTCTTTTATCCCCTCAACATTCTGGCTCAGTCAATATTGGTTCAGGTCAGGTAGTTGTTGGGAAATACAACGACAAAACAGACTTTGATGGCAAGTTGAGAAATACTCCTAATGGCGGTTGGTTCTTAAATAATTCTCAGGTTTTTTCAGTAGGCAGTGGCGCTGATCACTCTAATCGGAAAACAAGTTTCGTAATAGTTCCTAGGCAAACGGATAACAGTACGAGTAGAGATTTCTGCGGTATAGCCATGCCAGCATTAGCAGGTACAGCATCTTATGGTAATGACTCGCAAGCAGAACAGGGAGGAGTTCCTGTTGGGGGGTTGTATCGAGACGGAAGCGTGATTAAAATTAGAGTGCAATAGGGGTGTTCAGGTTGAATAAATAGAACCTGTTTAGAACACAATTAAATAAAAGAATAAGGAACGAAGTATAGTTTATGTCTAGTAAAGCCAGAGATTTAGCAGATTTACTCGGTGGTGGCGGTGGCACAGCCACATATGGCGTAACAGGTTCTACAGGTCCAACTGGGCAAACAGGTGCTACAGGTAATACAGGATCTCAAGGTAAGTCTGGTAATCAAGGTCAACTAGGGAATCAAGGTCACACTGGTAATCAAGGTCGACTGGGCAATCAAGGTCAATTAGGGAATCAAGGTAAATCTGGTGCTCAGGGTCAATTAGGGAATCAAGGTAAGACTGGTCAGAGCGGTAATCAAGGGCAGTTAGGGAATCAAGGTAAGACTGGTCAATCTGGTAATCAAGGTCAACTAGGGAATCAGGGTAAATCTGGTAATCAAGGTCAACTAGGTTCTCAAGGTAAGACTGGTCAATCTGGTAATCAAGGGCAGTTAGGTAATCAAGGTAAATCTGGTAATCAAGGTCAACTAGGGAATCAGGGTAAATCTGGTAATCAGGGGCAGTTGGGGTCTCAAGGTAAGACTGGTCAATCTGGTAATCAAGGACAGTTAGGTAATCAAGGTAAATCTGGTAATCAGGGTCAATTAGGTTCTCAAGGTAAGACTGGTCAGAGCGGTAATCAAGGTCAACTAGGGAATCAGGGTAAATCTGGTAATCAGGGTCAGTTGGGTTCTCAAGGTAAGACTGGTCAGAGCGGTAATCAAGGTCAACTAGGGAATCAGGGTAAATCTGGTAATCAGGGGCAGTTGGGGTCTCAAGGTAAGACTGGTCAATCTGGT
>Ga0181416_1000033_pt1 | contig 29402 bp, 41 predicted proteins | sample 39SPOviralmetaG_FD_130141 | JGI IMG/M metagenome (GOLD analysis project Ga0181416, IMG submission 130141) | Marine viral communities from the oligotrophic San Pedro Time Series (SPOT) site, San Pedro Channel, CA, USA - 39 SPOT_SRF_2013-01-16 | ecosystem: Environmental > Aquatic > Marine > Strait... | reverse complement strand
GCATATTTTTGTATGCCTAGTTTATGTTCTACAAGTTCAGCTTTAACTTTATCTAAACCATGACGTAAATATAAATCGTTAAAGTCTCCGATTTCACTAGGTAAACGCACCGCACAATTGACTACAGCACTTGCACACTCTTGCGCTTTCTTTTCTCCGACACCGCTTTTATCATTATCAAGTGCTAATATTAATCTAGCACCTGTGAGCGCACGTAATTTAGAGGCTGCATCCAACAAAAAGTTGGCACTAAATACGCACGCTACAGGAATTTGGGTAGCTTCATATATTGTTGCAGCTGTAGAATATCCTTCAGCTAAAATAATTTTTTCTAATTTTGGTATGTCTTTTATCTCTGCACCAATTAAAAATATGTTGCCTTTTATTTCTGAATCAGTTGCAAATCTTTTTTCACCTTTTTTATTAATAAACTGTAGAGAACGTATGTCTCCTAATGTAGAATACACACCGCAAACCAACATATCCTGGTATTGCTTTAAACCATAATTTTTAACTTTTTTATTTGTGAGATAGTCATGTTCAATAACATTCGCGTAAGACTCGAACCAGCGTTCAACTTTTTTAGCCACTTCATTATGCCGTTGTGCTTTAGCTTCTTTGGACCTTTTCTTGGCCTCTTGCAATTGACGTTGTAGATCTTGCTTTTGTTCGCTAGTCATGGTGCTATGATTTACACTTGACCACTTGCCCTCAAAACTTGTTTTCCAATTACCATAAGTAGCAAAGTAATTTCCGTTTACTTCATTGACCACATAATAACCAGACTTCTGATTACCAGAATCAGCTTTTGTACCAGCAATATCAACAACTGGTACTCTTACTATATCCCCTGTAATTTCTAAATGACTGACCTGCAAGCCTTGTGCTTGCATCTCGTTTATTAAATCTTGTGTACTCTTGCCTGAACTAAAACCTGGTTCGTTATAGAGTGTGTCCTTTTTCAGGTACTTTGTTAAATCCATTTGCAGCTCTCTCATCATCTAACTGCGCTTGCACATTCGCCCAGTTTAGATATTCTCTAACAATAGTAGTAAAGATTCTTTTTCTGTTTGCCCTCTCCCATTTATGTAAAGGCTTCTGATTTTCTTTACCTGCTAGTTCTAAATATATATCTTTGGTTTGTGCTATGGAATATTCTATCCCCTTGTCATTTAGTTGTGCTTTGTTTGGTAGTCTTTCTCCCTTACCAATCTTTTTTAAATGAGCCATACAGCACGCTCCAAGCCAGTAATCTCCATCTTTGTAGAGTAATGGCCCACTCGGATTCTTGCAATATGCACAGAGAGTGGGCCTGTTTTTACCATCAAAATTAAAATGGTGCATCGTCATCATCAACAGCCGTAGTTCCCATCGCTGCTAAATCTGATTCAGACGGACCAGTTTGTATATTGTCATTGACAGGTTCTGGCTTTACATTTGTTGCCTGCCAAGTTCTACCCCAATCTTCATTAATCTTCAGATAACCGTTTTCATCTTTGACTAATTCAGCTGATACACTTTTACCCATAAAGGCAGTTGATGTATCTTTTGGTGGTTCTTTTAATCCCATCGCTTGCGCCATAAGTAGCATTGATTTAACACCACTATCAACATACTTAGGATTATCGTGACCAACAGTAAAGGTATGATTCAGTCTTATGCCTGCGCCATCTACTTCAAAGTACATCTTGCACCCACGCCAACCGTTTCTACCTTCTATTAGTTCTTCTTCTTCGCCTTGCCAATGCAGAACGTGTCTACCTGGCTCAACAACTGACTTGCCTTCATTAGAGGCATCTACATTAAAATTTGTTAAATCCATTTATTACTCCTTTTTTATTTAATCCAACATTTATATTCTGAACAATCCTTTTCTTTCTCCCCACAATAATTACAATATCCATCTTCATATTGTGGTTTGTCATCACAGTAATGTTCGTTATATTCTACTTCGCTCATTTCAACATCTGCTCCCTGATTGCTGACCAATCAAACGGCATTTCTGAATCTAAGCCAAATCTATTCTTAGCTTGAAAGCCAGGTGTCTCTTGCGTAAAGATAGTTCTATCGCCTTGCTTTAGTTTAGTAGTCATACCACCACCTTTACCTTTTACTTGGATAGTTCCAATCTTATAGTTAGCAAAAAATACCGCGTCGCTGTGTTCTATGACTAAATCAGCGGCTTTTCTGTGAAGCTTTATTTGGTGGCGATCATGCGGTTCGCTTGACGGATCTTCATATCTTTTCACTTCGTTATGTGCAATCTGCAAGATAGTAAAACCTTTTGCTCGCAGTTCATTCAGCAAGCCAAGATATTCCTTCCAAGTCTCCAAACAAGCGGAGTAGCCTTTTCCGTAGGCTGGTGCAGAGATATCTGGCCACCCATTCTTTAGGCATATATGTTCATGCATTAATGTTTCTAACCAGTCCAAACTATCTATACAAACAGTTTTATATTCTGATTTTTCATTTATTAATGCTTTTAAGTTATCCTGAAATTCACTATATGTTTTTGCTACAGGAAAGTGAGCGCACTCAATCTTACCAATACCATCCTCTGCTTGCACAATAATAGTTTTATTCATTGTTGCAGCAAAAGATGTTTTCCCGATGCCACCAGGTCCGTACAGTACCATAATTGGTGGTTTCAATTTTGCCTTCTGTCTAATATTAGCTAATGACATTATTGCACCTCAATCTTTGGTTTATCTTCTGGCTCTAATATAAGTTTCATACGAGCTTCATAAGCCGATAACAAAGTGTTCAAATCATCGATATCATTGTTTGCTTTAACAACAAACTCATCTCTGATTTGTTTCTTTTCTTGCCAACGTGCCATTAATTCTTTTGCAGATTCTGGCATCTCACTAATCTTGTGTTCAACACCATCGTCTGCAAACTTTATTGTCGGCTCATCGACAGTTTCAGTTTTATTTTTTTCAACCATTCAATTCTCCCTTTGGTTTTGTTTATAAGTATCACATACCTCTTTAGCATTACACCAACGGCAACCGTCTTTACTATAGTTATATGTGGGTATTTCTTCGTAGCAAGCTTCTGCAGCTGGCTTCAAAGTTTCATAAGCCCATTCAACTAAATTAATAGCTGATATGGAATATGATCGGATATGACCATCTTTGTGCCAACCCCTTGGTTGAACAATAGTCATTTGCACCGTACAGTCATCGCCGTATCTTGACAACGCACCGAGTGCATAAATTCGCATTTGTGGGTTGTCAGCTTCTACTGCCCACTTACCAGTTTTGAGATCTATTATTTCTATAGTGTCTTTACCAATGAGGATAGCATCTGCTGTTCCCCATAAATCTTCATGTATCTCTGGCATGTTAACTTTTTCTTCTATCAATGGTCTTGCAACATCAAGCTCCATCATTCTCTTGTCTATGTAATCTACATAAGTATTAGCACAGTCAATCATCTCTTGATCAACTGTCAAATCAAAATCTTCTACATGGTGGGTTGTGTCAAGATAATATTGTTCTAAGGTAAGATTATTTAATCTACCTTTCAATAGTGTCTCTACCATTTCGTGAATCAATGTACCTGTCGCTGCTGGTATGCCTACTTTGTATTCTACTTCCATATTTGCAAGTAGCTGTGGCATACCTGGACACGCCATCCATATCTTTGCTGATGACGGACTTAGTTTAGCGTGTGCCATCTACAGATATATAAGAGTCATTTTCCATCTTTTGCACATCTTTTAGATCATAAAGTATCTTTCCACCAATCTTGAAATAGCTTGGACCTTGTCCTCTATATCGTCTGTTATCTATTGTTTTCTTGCTAACTCCCCATCGCTTTGCTAGTTCGTCAACTTCTATGGTGTTTGATATGTCAAAATTCTTTTCTAATATATCCATAAATTTCCCTTTTATTAATATTTTTGTTTATACTAACACGATATTACTAATTATGGTAATATAAATAAATAAAATTTGGGAGAAATTTATGATGAATAAAACAGTATACGCACATACTAACATAGGAAACGAAAAGGATTGGGACCAAGAGATAGATAAACTTGCAACCAATAACCAAGTAGCTGGAACGCATTACAAGCAATCTAAGATACAGCCTATTGATTATATATACGCTAACAACCTGTCTTATAACCTAGGTAGTTGTTTAAAATATATAACCAGAAGTAAAGGAGAGAAACAGGATAGGGTGACTGACTTGTTAAAAGCCAAACACTTTATTGACCTTGAATTACAGATGGTTTACGGAACAGATGCAAAGGGTAATAATATAGGAGATTATTCTGTAGAAGTTTCTCTATAACCATGAGGTAACTATGAACTTATATGAGTTTGATGATCGAATCTTAAAAGAAAGAAACGGAAGAAAACCAATATATGTAAACAAACATCTTGCTAAAGACTTTAAGGATTTTTGTAAAACAGAAAAGAAGTCACCACATAAGGTGGCTGAATACTTAATATCATTAGGTATGAACTCTCTCAAGCATTACGAAAAACCTAAAGTGTCTGTTGACATTGAAGCTCTTTAAATAGGTTTTTGACATTTGTTAGCGAGTCCCACGCTTGTACCTCTTCGTCTTTAAAACTTATTTGTTTTAGTCCTTGAGGAAACATAAATTTAACTAATCCATGTTTAAGTGCAACCAAAGCATAAACATCTATAGCTTCCTCTGAATAAAATCTTTCTTTGGTATAAGCACCGCGCCTAAAGTCATATATCCATGAGACTCTACGATTTTGTATTTTAGATTGTGTTTTAACCTGACACTTATATAGCGTGTGGTCAACGTCAAAGATGATGTCTGCTTCTGCGCTATGCGGAACGATAACCACAGTATCAGCGTATAAAGAAAGTAGCGAGGCTACTAAGTATTCTCCAGAGCGGCCAATTCTTTCCGATTGGCGCGCCATGAGGTTATTCTATCCTTTGCCTTTCTAATATTTTTCTAACGGTTTTAGAAAGTCTGTTATATTTAATTTTAGCAAATCTTGCTGGATCTTCTGCTTCAGCCAAAGGTTTTACTTCTGCTCTTATTTCTTTTAAAACATCCCTCATAACTAATTCTTTAGTAGGATTATTTAATTTTTGATATGTTGGCGCAACAACAACTTTTGTTAATAGGTTTTCCACAACTGGACCCATATAGCTAGACATAATTTGGTCTGCCTGTTTATCTCCCGTATATGGAAGTATGTCTCTTCTTTTAAAACCTAACCTATCTAATTCTTTTTCTGCTGGATTTTTTGGTTCTCTTACAGTAATACCAGTTAATTGCCTTGCTAATGGACCCGGTACTTCTATATCTGTTAAGGGTATTCTTACAGTTTCTGGTCTACCTGGTGTTGCCTCTCTTGTTGGAGATACAACTGTAGGAAATCTTTCTCTATAAAAAGGTATGCTTGTACCAAGTTGTTGAGCTATATCTGTTGGAATATCTCCTGTTGGTATTGCTGTTCTAAACTCTTGTTGTTGGTCTACAAAATCATTAAACATTCTAAGTGGTGTTAAATATCCACCAAGAACATCTGATGTATACCTTGTTACAAATTTATTAATTTTATCCTCACTATCTATGCCAGATAAATCGTTTATTAAATTGTCAACCAAAGCAAGACCAGCTCCTGCTCTAAACTGCGCTCCAGTCAACCCTTGTAATATATCTTTAGAATCTGGTGGTATTCTACCTTCTTCAGATCTAACCACTAAATCTGCTACTAATAAATATGGAGTTAAAGGAAAATATGGTCTTGCATCTATTGTTGTACCGTCTGTACCTTTTAATTCATACCATTTTTCTCCACCAAATCCCGTTCTTTTTGCTTCAATAGCACCCATTAAAATACCTGTGCCTAACATAGCTTGGCTTAGAGCTTTATAATCTCCTTTAGCTATTTTTGCTCTTTCTTTTCGTGAAAGTAGGGATGTAAAACCAAGAGGACTGTGTTTAAATTGAAAGTCTATAGCATTAGCCATAAATCTAGGAAAAGGTAAAACACCTGTAGCTATAAAAGGCATTTTATTTACTGTATCTACAAAACCTTTTAACAATGCATTGTCTGGTGTTTTTGCGTACGTAAATGTTAAAGCATCATCCACTGCTTTTTTTACATCTGCATCTGTAATTTTTGATATGTCATTAGCTTCTATGACATCATTAATGTTAATACCTTTTTTTCTTAAACTTTCATCTAATGATGCAGCAAACATACCTCTTCTATAAAAATATTCTTGCATTCTATTTAAAGTATTTAAACCATCGACAACTTTTTGCGCTCTTGCAAAGGGTTTGCTGTCAGTTGCCTTTGCAACATCAGATGCATAATTTGTAAATAATCTATTTTTTTCATTTACAAAATAATCAGTAACAAAATCAGTAATATCTTTAGATTTTTTAACATCTGTTGTTAGATTTGCTAATAATTTAAATGATTGTGTATGATCGACAGGAGCAGTTTTTTTTCCAAAAAGTCTTTTAATTGGATTGAATGTTTGATTTAAAACATCATCAAAAACATTAGTTATAGTATGCATACCAACCCTACCTACCTGAGCGGTAAAGTTACGAGCTGACGTTGCAATTTGACTAACTAATAGACCTCTTCTTATATTATCTAGCGCGTATATATTTTCTTTTTTTATACCTAATTTTCTTAATGCTGTAGAGGCCCAATCTTCAGTAGGAACATTATTAGACAAATCATCTGCTATATTTTGCAATCTTTTTCTAGCGAGGCTTAATTGATTTAATCTTTTACCAGAATCAGATGCAGCTATTTTAAATAATTGTAAAAGTTCCATAGGACTTTCTATATTATTTCTTTTTAACACTTCATCAAATTTACCTTTTGCGAGTGGTTGCTGGTCTATACCTTGTAAGGCATCAAATAATTGATCTGATATTTGAATAGATGGATTTCTTGGTATTTTTAATTCATTTAATATTTCGACACCAGCATCAATAACATTTTTATTTAAACCTAAATTGATATCTGCTTGTACGTCTGGTGTTGTTTCGGCTAATTCATCTCTTGCTTCTTCTGCTAATTTTCTAGAATAATTTGTTGTTGGCGGTTCTTGACCAGTTACAACATCCGCCCAATCATATATAGCTTCAGTTACCTCTTGTTCTTCAGCTATTTCTTTTTGAGTTTGTTTTATAAAAGTATCTTGTTGTGCTGCTTTTTCTGCTTTAGCTGCAACATTACTACCAAAACCACCTAACGGACCACCAATACCTGCGCCTATTGTTCCGCCAAATGCAGCAGATTTTAAGTTTTGACCGACATCAAAGCTATCTTGTTCTCCTGCTGTAATTCTAGCAGATTGTCTCAAAGCATTATCTGCTGCCGTATATACTGCACCTTCGATTGCTCCGATTTTTGCACCTTGCTTTATACCAGCTTTAGTGGCTTGTTTTACGCCTTCTTTAATTCCTTGTTTGACTGCCTGCGCGCCAGCTGTAGCTGCACCAAAAGTTCCTATACCAACATAGGTACTTGGGTCTGTTGCTAAACCTTTTAATAATCTACCAAAACCAGCTAGACTTGTTTGTTTTTGGTCATACATATCCATTAAATCTACAAAAGCTTTTTTTTGATCGTCTGTTGCTTGTGTTAGTTGTGTGGCTTCTAAACTCATTTTAGGAAGATTATAATTAAACCAACCCATATACCTTAAACCATAGTTAGCATATTGTTCGTCTGAATCTAATTTAGGCGCATCAGCACCCTCATTTAATTCATATATTTTTTTAGAAGATTGAATCCATGCTGGATTTTGTTTAAGAGCAGACTCAGTTAATTTTAAATCTTTTGGTTCTGGAGCTTGTTGTTGTTCTGGAGCTTGTTGTTGTTCTGGAGCTTGTTGTTGTTCAGCAAATATTTGTAATGCCTCTTGTTCTGTTGGCTGTCTATTAGCAGTTACTTCTATTGATTCGCCAGTATTTGGGTCTGTTATTTTATATACAGGCATATCATTTTAGCCTTTATTTATTTCTTCTATAATTAAACCAGTATTATTGCTTGTTCCACCATATCCACCTTTTAAAATAAGATCTATAATACCTGCTTGGTCAGATTTTTTTATTGTGTCTGTATATATTTTATATAAAGCTGGTTCTCCTGTTTTAAATGCTTCTTCATCACCGCCATATTTAAAAAGCGCGTTCATAGCATCTAATTTAAGTTTGCTTATTTGTTCTGTAGGCTTAGGTGTTTCTTTTGGTTTAGAACTTTCTATTAACATTCTTGATTTAGTTTGTACATCAAATTTTTTGAACAAATCTTTTTGTGATTGCGGTAAATTAGATTGATCAATAGCAATATTTAATTGTTTTTCTAGTTCTTGCTGTTTCTTTTTTTGCTCTGTTTGCTTTTGCTGTCCTTGCAACATAGCTTGTCTTTGCATAGTACCAGCTATAGGATCTCTTTGACCTAAAGCATCTGACAATGCACTCAAAAATAAACCAATTTGTTGTTGCTTGCTGTATGGATTAGTTGTTGGTTGTGTGTATGTCGGTGCAACAGTCGGTTGACTGACTGGCTGTGTTGGTACTTGTAAATTTGTTGGTGTTTTTCCAAATGACATTATAAAACTCCTATAATCCAGTGAAAACAGAACCGCCACCAGCGCCTGCACCTGCGCCCGCACCCGCACCTGCGCCTCCAAAGAGTCCGCCAGCACCGAAAGCTCCGCCCAATGCTAATGAGCCAAGTAAGCCAGCAGCGCCACCTAACATGCCGCCCAATCCAGCTTTTTGACTCTGTGTTTGTGTTTGTGATACTAATGGTGTACCCATACCGCCTTGTAATAAACCAATTTGTGATGGTCCATAACCAAGCGCTCTGAAAAATTCTCCTCTTTGTGCATCGATAGCTTGTTGTTGTAATCCTCTTTGTTGTGCGCCCATACCTCCAAGCAATCCAAGAGTTTGGAGCTGTTGTCCTTGTAGACCACCAAGCAATCCTGCTTGTTGTTGTCTTGCTCTTAAGTCAAGCTCTGGTGCAAACATAGCCATTTGTTGTTGTCTTGCAACATCTGCTTCTGCTGATCTTAATGCTTGACCAAAACCTCTTTCTCTTTGCTCAGCAGCTGTTCTAGCCATGGCCTCAACAAAAGGTCTTTGTGATTCTGATTCTAATATTGCTGATCGTGAACCACCAAATGCGCCAGCTCTAATGGCTCTTTCCTGAGCACCGCCACGCGCTACATCAGCTTGTCGCTGTATGTCTTTCATAGTTGCGTCTATGACTTGTTGTTGATAAGGAGATTGATATGCACCTATGTCTTGACCAAGTAGAGAAGCCGCTGGGCCAGTAACAGGTCTTGCTTCGCCTGCAAGTCTTTGCATCGCTCTGGTAGGATCAGCAGCCATGCTAGTTTCAAACAGTCCTCTAGTACCTTGAAACTGTCGTAATTGGTCTGGAGAAAAACCAGCAACCATTGGGCCTGTATAGGGTACAAAAGGCTGTTGTGATACACCTTGAGCAGCTGCAAAAAGTTTTTTAAATTGTTCTTCTTGGAATGCTGGTAAGCTTGCTGTAGATTCTGTTGTAGTCTTTCCTTTACTCATAAGTCTTTTCTAATTAAATGTTCTGTTTCAAATCCTAGATGTTTTATCTTTCTAATCCATCCTTTTCTACCGCCACCGTATAATCTTTTAATACCTGCGGCTTTTGCAAATGCTTCTATTGATGGTAGCATTTCTTCTAATTCTTCGTAATCACCACCACAAAATAACAAATTCATTGCTTTGACTTGTGGATATATTACAAATTCTGTTATGTATGCAGACTTTTTGCCTGGCCATAAATGGAATATACCATGTCTTATTTTATCCTCTATATCGTCAATTGTATAGGAATCTTGATGTTTAACAGCTTTTGCTATATAGGGTTTACATCTTTCCCATTGCATCTCCCAAGGATCTTTTTTCGCTTGGTTTATATCAATTACGTTATTAGTCGCCTTTTGCATATTCTACGATACTTAAATATAAATCTATATTAGCATGGTTTACTTGTGCCTTTAATATTTCGCCTTGTTTTAAAATAATGCCTGCGTTTGTTTGTAATTCTTCAGTAGCGTGTGCTGCTATATTTTTTTGTTTATATATAAAAAATTCGTTAGAACTTGTATCTGTAACAGACACATCTAAATTGGTTTGTTGATTACCATGATCGCAAGCTAAAAAACCTTGTATAATAGCAAAATCAAAATCGCCTCCGCTTGGCGCTGTATATATTGTTTGCTGCGTAGTTGCTGAAAAAGAATACTTAACATTGATTGCTCTTTGTAAATATTGTCTTTGTGAGGATAAATCCATTATCTTCTACCCCTGGTTCTTACGTTCAGTCTTATATTACCAACTTGAAAGTCTTGTGTTGTGCTACCTGTTACAGTCATTTGCACTTGTCGTGCTGTAAACCTAGCATCGGTATATCCATCGTTGTCAAAGGTAAAACTACCAAAGTCTGTTTCGCTGCCTAGCGGGGTAAACTTACCTTTAAAACTTATTGTTACACCTGGTAATGTGTTTGCTTCTTCGTCTGGAATAATCTGACTACATTGCACATAGTTATTACCATTACCTAATTCTATTGGACCGCTAGTACAAAAAGGTGCAGTACCATTTAAGTTAGGTGATTTAGCCAATGTTGTTGATTCGTGTTCGTATACAAAACCGCTTGAGTCAGCAGCTATAGGATAGTCAAACGCACCTTGGTCAACCCAACAACCTCTATCTAATGACCCTATAGACCAAGTATTTTCTAAATAATTCCAAATAACATATTTGTTTGGTGTGTATTGTCCATCACCCACAGGAAAACCCCACCATATTTCGTTAAAGTTAGAGTTGTGTCCACCCCAGCACGACTGCCTGCCAGTTACATTTAAGTTGTCATATACGAAATCATGCACATCGCATTTGATTTCTTTGGCAACACCATCGTAAACAAAGAATGAGTTTTCACCCATCCACGCAACAAAGTTACCTGTTTGTACAACTGATCGTCTACTTACTGCTTTACAGTTTACACCTGCTGCTGAAATGCCATAAATAAAAGGTGAGCCTACATAGCTCATTCTATCTATACCTGTATCACTAAAGACTATGACATCGTTTTGGTATTTCACTGCTAATAATGCACGACCACCTGTAGGTATTTGTACATCACCAGCTGTATTAGTGGCTTGAGATGTCCAGTTTGTATTATTTTCTCTATCGCTCCAAGATACTTTTCTAGGGTCGCCACCTGAACCAATTGCGACTAAATGCCTTTCATTGGTCACTAGGACAGCCTGACAGCCTGTAGGAGCGTTTGTTACTGCTGTAGCTATGGTATCTGTAGTACCCCCTGGTTGTGATTCTGGTCGCCATTGATATATTTTACCGTCACCAGAAAAACAAAAAATTAAATGTTCCCCCCAATTATCAAAAGAAAAATGACCTTGTTTTAATGGTAATCCAGATTGACTTCTAGCATCACCATAATCTTCTGCACTCCAATTGTATGCACCATAACCTAAAGGATCAGCGGCTGAATCATTCACAAAACCAGATGGTGTTATATCGGTCCAAGTATTGTTGTATAAAACATATACTTTTTGTCTTGTACCAACTGCTAAAACAGGATTGCCAACATTATCGTTATAGGCATACATACCTATAGGTTCGCCAGTTAATGCTGTATTTCTTAATTTAGACCAACCACCAACAGGTTTTAAAAACCCGTTCTCAAAACGCACAAGATTGCCGTCAACCCAACGACCTTTGTTAGCATAGTCAGTGCCGTTTTTAATTATGCCAGCGGGAGGAGTTACAGGCAATAGTGCCATTGTTTAACCTATAGTTTTAGTGACAGATGTTGATGTGACTTTTTCAACTAATTGTGCATCTAGTGCAGATTTAAGACTTGTCACTTTATCAGCACCTAGAGCTGTTTCTACCCAACCTTGTACAGTTGAAGCAGATAAATCTGCAAAAGCTGTAAAGCTTGATAAATCTGCAGTATCTACAGATTGTGCGCCATAAACAGAATCTATGTTGTTGTTACCCTCAGCATCTTGGTTAGCATCATCTTCTGCGGTTAATCTCCAATGTACGTTATAGACAACGTCACTTTGGCTGTTATGTGTTGGGTAAGTATCAACTGTTGAAACGTCCCAAGAATATGATATTGCCATTTTACTCTCCTTTTAATAAGTTAATTTCAGATTGTAAAGCATCAATCTGTGCTTGTTGTTCTTTCATTCCTGCAACTAAATGCACTACTAATTTGCTGTAATCCATTTGATAGTATCCATCATCATTTTGGCTTACTGCATTTGGCACTATTTCTTGTACTGCTTGTGCTATCAAACCCTCATCAGCTTTGCCATCTGCTTTCCAGTTATATGAAACTGGGTTAAGTTCGTTAATTACTTTTAAACCCCTAGCTTCGCCTGTAACGTCTTTTAATCTTGCATCTGATGAAGTGTTGTAGGCAACAGCACTTGCTGCAAATGAAATAGATCCAATTTCACCATTACCATTACGCCATTTTATTGCACCAAAAGCTGATGTATGTGTTGCTTCTACAGAGAAATAAGCACCAGTTGATGACCCACCTAAAACTGCTAATTTTTCAGCACTAGCAGCAGAGCTTGTACCACCCACCAACAAAGCACTTGAGCTAATTCTCATTTTCTCAGCATTTGATGATCTAAATATTAAAGCATTAGCACTATTATCATAACGTATACCACCATCAGCTTTATTTGTGTCGTTACCTAAATTTAATGCAGCTAAAGATGATGCTCCTGCTGTCACTGCTGCAACAGTGTCTCCTGACCCAGTAACATGAAAAGGATATGAGGGGCTGCTCGTTGCAATACCAACATTTTGACTACTATCAATAGTTATAGCTGTAGAACTAGCATTGTCATCAATACCTGTTGAAGTAAAACCTGTAAGAGTTCCAACACTTGTAATGTTAGGTTGAGCTGCTGTAGATAAAGTTCCTGCCAATGTGCCACCACTAATAGCACCTGTAGTAGTAATATTAGAAGAACCGTTATCTATAGCTCCAAATCCTGAGGTTATTGAACCACCGTTTAATGCGCCTACGCTGGTGATGTTAGTTTGAGCTGCTGTAGCAAGTGTGCCTGTTATAGATGTGCTTGCTGATAAAGTTGTAAATGATCCCGCAGCTGCTGTAGTTCCACCAATAACAGAGCTATCTATTACTGCTCCGTCTAGGTTCATAGCTACTGAAGTACCAGTAGAACTAAATAACGCGTCTACATCATCAAGATCATTATTAATCTTTGTACCCCATGTATCAGTAGATGCGCCTACTTCTGGTTTTGTTAAGTTTAAATTTGTTGTAAATGTATCTGCCATAAAAAAATTCCTCTAAGCTGCGTCTTGTTCGCCTAAGTTTGTCCATGATGTACTTGGATTAGTTTGTTCTGTCCAAGTTTCGTCTGCTACTATTTGATCGGTCCAAGTCTCACCAGGAACAATAATATCTTCCCATTTTAGACCACCAATTGCATTAAATCCACTTGTTTGTGCAATTACAGATGCACCTCTTATAACAAGTCCACCTATTGCATTGAATCCACTGGTTTCTGCAAATGTTCCTTCACCAACTACAGTAAACCTTCCTGTAGCTGTCATGCCTGATATAGCTGGTCCTATAACTACACCACGGTCTATTTGATGACCTGTGGCTGTCATACCAGAACTTGCTGATAAAGTTGCAGAACCTAAATCTATTTGTCTGCCAACAGCTGTAAATCCAGACGTTCCTGCTATAGTTGCAGCGCCTCTGTCTATTTGTGTACCAACAGCTGTAACACTAGATACTGCACCAATAACCGCTTGTCCGCGATCTATCTGTCTACCTGTTGCTGTTGCAGAAGAAACTGCTGCTATGGTTGATGCACCAGTAATAACAAATCTACCATCTGCTGTTGCAGATGATGTTTGTGCTATTGTGGCAGCACCAAAATGATAAACGGGAGTTCCGTAATTGGACTTCCCGTATGTGTATAAGCCATAGCCTACTGAGGCCATGATGTTATGCTAATGTTATATCTAAATCGCCAGCGTCAAATCTAAATACATCGCCTGAACTTACAGTTTTAGAAGCTGTTAAGTTTGCATAAGCCATTAGATTACCACTTGTTAAAGCGTCAAATATACCTACTGCAACGACTGTACCATAGTTTGCTGTAGCTGTTGGATATTCAACCGCAGCTGAGTTAGTTGCTGTGGTTGGGTTTGTACCAGACACGGTAAAAGCTGCTGTTTTTCTTACATAAGCTCCTCCTGATACCTCTGTACCACCACCTGTATCTGTAGGTGCTACAGTATATAAAGCAACATATAATGTTCCTGGTGCTGTATAAGCATTACCACCAAATACATGGTCTAATACTTTGTCCTCTAAATAATCACTAAATCCAGCCATTTTATCTCCTAATTATTATTCCAATAATACATTTTTTTACCAGACTTGCCATAAGTTCTTCTTCTTTGTATTAGAGATCCTTTGCCAAACTCTGCTTTCTCTTGTTCCATTCTCATCTCTTCTAATGCTTTTTCAAACTGTGCTGTAAATAACGGCACTCTGTTATCTTCCATTAGATAGATAGAAGCGTGTTTTAAAGCACCATATAAGTAAGCATCTGGATATCCTGTGGATATAAAGTTCGTTGTATTAGAACTGCTTAAAGCATCAATAGTGCCATAGTATGTCAATTGTAGCGTATAACTTGTGTCAGGGGTAGGTGCTAACTCTAATGAATTATCTACGATTGCATAATAAATAGGTTGACCAGTTACATTGTTATTAGCTTTTCTGTATACATCTAATGATTCAATAGATTGTTGAAATAATGGTCTAAAATTATTTGATGTAATTTCTACATTAATAGCTTCCAACCAGTCTGTTGGTAATGACATATATTGTGCGTCTGCTGTAGCAGTTGCCCGTTTAATCATATCCTTAGTTCTTAATCTTCTATTAAACTCTGATTCAGTTGCATCAATAAAAAAATCAAGTTGGTCTGTTAAATCTGATCTGTTTAAAAAATTTGCAATATTAGTTTTTAGTTCGCTGTATGTCATACTTTGCCTTTCCATGTCCTAAAGGGTTTGTTATCAGAATGGTTTAACCATTTCTTCCATTGTGCAGAATCTTTGGCCCAACCCTCTCTTAGTGCCTTTTGATATATTACCATGGGTACTTCTGCTATATGACGAAAATCTTTACCTGGTGCATTTTCAGATAAGTTTTTTACATATTCTAATGTTGGTTGAATATTTTGTTTTGTTTGATATACAACCTTATCATCTTCAGTTGCAAAGATAGATTGCAACCCTGTCTTATGATTTATTAATGTAGTTTTTGCCATGTAGAGATTTTAGCACAAAAAAAAGGGAAGCCGAAACTTCCCTTAAAGCTTATTTAACTAAACTTATGATGTTGTTAAGTCTGCAACGACACCATGAGCAGCTTCATTAGATACTTCTAATCCGTACTCACAAATAATCATTTTAGTCTCAGCATCACCTATTGTTGAGATATCAATAGTTTGGAAATCTCTTAGGTATGACACTTTTGCAAACTCTGGGTCTACTAACAACAATGATCTTTCTCTTGATCTGTTTGATGGAACGATTTTTAGTTCACCAAAGTCAGATGAATAGATTGCCACTGAAGCTTCGACTGTGTTTGCATCAACAAATTGTCTAGCTTGTGATCTACCTGTAAAAGCAGAAATCTTCTGCTTGTTAACAGGACCACAGATTGCCATGTTTGGCTCTGCACCACTAGCAAACATAAGTTGTAAAACATCTTTTAATAAAGTTTCTGTTAATGCTCTTTGTGTTCCGTCTGTTGGAGCAGCACCGCCACCAGTAGAAGCACCGTTAGTTCCTCTTGAATCGTTAGTTGTAATCCAAGATTCAAAACCACCAGTTAATCTAGCTGTTGTAGCATTACCAGTTGTTTTAGCACCTTTTTGACATAGAGCTTCTTCCATATCTCTTTTTAGTGCCTTAGCCATAATAGCAAGTTGGTGAGCCATTTCTGATCTCTTACCAGCTGCATCTGAAGCTTCTTGTGAACCTGTTACAGTTGCATCTCTAGCTGAAATCATAGCAACATTACTTGCTCTTGCTGTAGCTGTAGAAGCAGCTCTTGATAGTTCAAAACCTTCAAGCTGTCCAGTGGCACTTGGAGTAGGTAGACTTTCTGTCTGCCAATCAAATACTACGTTTTTAATATTTCTTTTACCGATTGATGACATAAACGGTGTTTGCATTGGAGAAATGTTGTAAATAATATTACTTAAATCTTCTCTGTCAGCAGTAGCTGTATATGTATCAAAGGCGTTTGTTACTTTAGCCATTGTTATATTCCTTTAAATTAATTGTTCAAATACTTTAGCCGCATCTGAGGTTTTCCCAGTTTTGGCCAACCTTTGTTTTGCTTTTTTCACAGGTGCTGTCGTTTTTGGTCGGTTAGTAGTACCAGGTCTAGCAACTCTTGCTGGTGCTTTTTGTATTGGTTTTTTCTTTGTGGCTTCAACTGTTTTAGAGTTTAACCAAGCATTTCTTAAACCAAGCAAAGCACGATAATCATAAACCTGTTGAATTTCTTCAGGTGTGTAACCTAAAGTATTCACGGCATATTCGCTTATAGCCAACTTTTCTTTTGTGGCGACCTTTTGGTTTTGCCACTCAGGGATTATTTCAAGAAGCTTTTGATTACCGTATTCAACAAATTGTGCAATCTGTTGTTGCTGTTGAGCAAAAGCTTCTTGTTGAAGTCTTTGCTGTTCAGCGCTGGCAGCATTATGCTTTTCTTTCTTTTCATCCCAAAGTTGTTTTTCGCGAACATAACCAACAGGATCATCTTCATACAAAGCGTTCCAATCTGGTTCGTTAGCCAGTTCGCCCTTTAATTGGGCTTCCATCTTCGGTAACAACTGCGAATAAATCGCATCTCTTCGCGCTAACTCTGCTTGCTGCTGCTCAATAGTCTTACGCTGTTGAGAGAGTTCTTGTGTCTTGCGCGTATAATCTTGCTGACGAGAATATCCGTTGATGAGTTCATCTTGCGTCACCTCAACTTCTTGACCATCTACTTTTACAGTAAATATTTGAGGTTGCTGAGCTTCCTCTTCAACATCGGTTTGTTCTTCATCTAATTCGTCCTCTTCGTCAAACTCTTCATCATCTTCTACATCTTCTTCAAGAGTTTCAGCTGCTTCAAGTTCTTCTTCAAGGACTTCTTCTTCTACTACTTCTTTTGTTTCTGTGACTGCATCCTCAACCTTATCCTCTTCAGGGGTTAAGAAACTTTCAAACATAGAAGCAGCAACTTCATTATCAGTTTGTAAAGCAGTCGGTTTTCCGTTATTGCTCATATAAATACTCCTTAATTGTATTTAAGAGTATTTTATAACAATAATGTGTAAAAAGGGAAGGTTTAGCCGATTTTTCTAATTTTGTTTATATTAGCTTTTGTTAGCTTACCTTTCTCTGCAATGATACGCAGATGTCTTTCAACCTCTGGTAATAACAGTAATGATCTGTGGATATCTTCTCTTGCAGTAACATCTGCAATCTCCCGTGAGTTTAACCAATGTGTTATGTATTCGTTTTTAAGATTTTCTATAGCTTCTTTAAAAACATCACTATTTAGTATTTGTTCAGCTTGTGCAGCTTTAACTACTTCTTCGTGTGATACCGACATTAAATTAATCCCATAGGTAATTGATCTACAGAAAATCTACCGCCACCTGGTCCTTGTAAACCTAAGTCAGGAACGAAAGGTGCTTGTGGAAGAGAAGGTAACCCCATACCACCCATACCACCCATAGGGGGTGCAATTGGTGTTATACCCATAGGGTTGCTTATGCCTCCTACCAAATTAGCCATTACATCAGGTCGTACATCATTCAAAGGTGGTTGTCCGCCAGGTCGTTTTACTGGGCCTCCAACATCGATAGGTTGTACAGGCGAACCAACTGGGCCTCCAACTAATAAAGGTGGTTGTCCACCAGGTCGCACTACTGGGCCTCCAACATTGATAGGTTCTGGTTCTGTTGTACCCGGTCCTTTTGTACCACCTGTTCCTTCACCCATTCCTCCTAATAGATTAGTTAAAAAGTCACCAAAAGCGCCAGATGGTGGTGTGCCACCAAATATATTAAAGAAGCCAGGAGGCGGAGGTGGTGTTGGTATTGTTACACCGCCGATACCACCGAAAAATCCAGGGTCATCTGGTGGAGGTGGAGTTGTAGGCGGGGTTGTAGGTGGTATAGTTGGTGTTGTACCAATAGGTGTATTTAGTTGTTCTTGTGTATAACCCATTGGTTGATCTGGTGAATAACTTACGCCTGGTGCAATAACTTGTGACATTGGTATGCCGCCTGCTATAGAACGTGCGTAATTAAAACCAGAACTATATGTTGGGTCTGAAAAAGGTATTGAATAACTACCAAACTCATCTGGACCTAATGTAGGACCTTGTGTTGGGTCATAATATCCTGGTGGCATATAACCTGGTGTAGGTCTAAAACCTGGTGGAGGTCTAAACCCTGGAGGTGGTGTAAAACCTGGGCCAGGTCTAAATCCTGGAGGTAAACGATCTCCAAAGTCAAAACTAAAGTCACCAGCCATGTCTGGTGGTGACACTTCTTGTAGAGTTTTTAAAAACTCATCATTATACATATTGCTTGTTTTTGGAAATCCTACTGCCATATTTAACCTGTAATTAATTTGTCCATCTTTGCGTCTAGTTTATCTAAACGATCTATAACTCTATCTATGCTTATTGCAAATTCTTCTTTAGTAACATAGTTTCTAGCTACTTCTTCTCGAGTCTTATTGAGTAGTATATCAACTCTTTTTAATTCTGTCGCGTTTGTTCTTATACCATGTATTATAGGTGCAATTACTAGAGTAATAATAATGTTCCAATACATCAATGGATCCATTAGTAACTCCAAATATGTGGTCTTGGTCGACCTTGTGAATCTTTTGATATATCTAAGTGTATAAACCTAGCGCTACCTTTTTGGTTTACACCAACACCAGTAAACCCATAGTTTGTAGCTTTAGATATAATTTCTAATGCTTGTTTACCTCTAACACCTATATCAGCTGCTAAACCTAACGCGTGTGTTCCTGGTTTTGTTTTGTTTTTTTCTACAGGATGGTCTGCACACCTAAAGCCACTTGTTATCTTAAATGGAAAACCACAATCAGTTCTAAGGGCTTGTAGCTTATCTATCAATTCATGTTCAATTTTGTTTTCGCCACAATGCTTACAAGCAAACTCTTCTAGCTTAAAGTTATCCCAGCTCATTTTCTTGCAATCCCTTTGGTTTTTTCAAATGTTCGTAAACCACCAAGTCCTAACATACCCATTAATACAGTCATTAACGATCCCATGTCAAAGGATGGTAATACAAAAGATACTCCAGCTGCTGATAATGCAAAGACGATGAGAGGCTGGAGCAAAAAATGATAAAGCATAGCAATAGAACAAGTCCAGCCCACAAAAGGCCGCCATCCGCTAACAAATATAGACTTATGACCAGCTTCAATTTTATTAATCTCAATCTGAGCCATATTCGCTTTATGTAGTTCGGTTTTAAGTTCATGGTTTAGTTTTGCTTGTAAGTCCTTATCAGGAACTAGCTTACTGACTATATCGCTTACTGGACCTATTAGTTTGTCAATCATTTTTTCTTTTTGTATGACACTTTTTTACCAGCTTTCTTTGCAGCTGCTTTTGCTTTTTTCATACCAGCTTTAGTGTATGAGTATTTCTTTTTTCCTACCATTGGCATAATGTTTATTCCTGTATTGTATATATCGACAGTTTCTGGCTTTTGCCTTTGACACTTATCGGTTTCAATAATTTTAACTCAAATTTACAATTTATGGCAGTAGAATAGCCAATCAATATATCTTTTCCTACTTCTTTAGTAGCTGATTCTAGTCTTGCTGCTGTATTTACGCAGTCTCCTATAGCAGAATAATCAAACCTTGTATCACTACCCATGTTACCAATAACAGCTGTGCCAGTATTTATACCTATGCCGATATCAATGCCTAAGTTTGCTTTCTTCATATTTTTTTTTATTTCTATAGCAGTTTCTACGGCTTTACTTCTATGATTATCTAAATCTATTGGCGCATTAAATATAGCCATCATTGCATCACCAATATATTTATCTACCATGCCACCATGTTTTTGTACTGCATCTGATTGTATGGTCAAAGCTTTGTTCATAATCTTGGTTACTTCTTCTGGTGCTAGTTTTTCTGACAAAGATGTAAAACCTCTAACATCTGTAAATAAAAATGTTGCTTCTTTTTTTTCACCACCAAGTTTTAGTAACTCAGGATTATCTTGTAATCGTTTTATTTGTCGCGGATCTAAATAATGTTCAAACTGTTTTTTGATTTGTTGACGCAATTTATATTGCTTTTTGTAGTTTACATAGAAGGCAACAGTAGAGGTTATGATTTGTGAGATAAAAGTCCACGAAAAATCTAACAAAATGCCTTTCTGAACGCTAAAAACTCCTGAGAAGCCTGTAGTAAAGAGCAAAATTACAGCTATACTTAGACCCTTAACTACACCGAGATAATTTATTGTGAGCCATGTCAGCGACACAAAAATTCCAAAAATTAAAATTTCGGCTGCTAATGACCAATCTGGAATTCTTGGTGAGTTTTCTATTAATATTGACTCAGATAATGCTGCTTGAATTTTATGTGGCTCTAATAATCCAGTTGGTGTTGCAACTTGTGGCATGATTCCTGGTGCAGTTATACCAACAAATACAAATTTATTTGCAACATCTAATTCTTGTAAATTTGTTTGTGGTGTATCTACCCAACTAATCCATTTACGACCAAGACTGTCTGTTTTAATTGGCGGTAATCCTCTCACCGATATTTCTTGTATACCAATATCATTGGTTGTAATGATGTAAGTTTTTGCGCCTACTAAACTTTTTAATACTTCTGTGCCAAAGGAACTAACATAACCGTCTGGTGTTCTAAATAGTAAGGGTATACGTCTAACTAGATTGTCAAGATCGGTGGGTGCAGCAGATATACCTTCTTGTATATAGTTTCTTCTGAGGTTGTGAGTATTCTGTACCACACCCTTTGCTAGCATACCACCAACATCAGGACCTTTGATTACCGTGCCAACAGTTTTTGGGTATATTTGATTTTGGTATTCAAATGAAGCCAAAATAGATGTACCATAAACAAGAGAGTCTGCAAAAAATTCATCACCTCCAAATCTATCTGGATGAGGAAAACTAACAACCCAACCTACGCCTAGCGCACCAGCATCTATAATTTGTTTATGTATTTCACCTAGTCTTTGTCTTGGTATTGGCCAGCCGCCTTCTGCATCTATATCTTCTTCGGTAATGTTTAGAATAGTAAAGTAACCAGATGGTTGTTGTTCAGGCACAAGATAATCAAAGACTTTTAGTTTTAGTATTTCTGTGGGCGTGCTTTGAAATGCTAAAGGCAATCCTAGTATTATAAGTATGGTAAATAGTATTCGCTTCATCAATTACTTTGCGTGATTTTGATAGTGCTGCTAGAACCACCATTTATCTTTACAATATTTGATGTTCCGTCTTGTATAAAAATAACAGTATAACTACCAGAAGAATTTATATCTACTCTAGCAGTATCACTAACACTACGGATAAGCGTTAATACTTCGCCTGTTACAAAAGATGTTATTTGTGTTTGTAAGTCTTGTCCTAGCTTTGTACCAACTATGTTTGTAGATGTAGCATCTTGTGCTAACTGATCCTCTTGTTTTATTTCTTGTAGTGCGTCTATAACATCTAGCAAATCTTCTAAGAAGTTTACATCAAGATAGTTTATATCTAACTCTGTAAACTCTAATTCTTTGTCTGAATCTAAAAAATCTTCATCTAAGTAATCTACATCTAAGTCATTGAAATCTAGTATATTTTTCTTTTGTGTTTGTACGTTTTCTTCTATAACTACTTCTTCTTTAGGTGGATTAACAATAAGCATATTGTCTATTAGCTCTAGTGTTAAGTCTAAGATTACAGGCGGTGTAGGTGACTTTTCAAACACATCTACTGTTGTAGCTTCATAAGGTTTGTTTAGTGTGACCGTACCCATAGCTGTAGTTACTAATATCTCACCACTAGAATTACCAAACTCATCTGGCAAAAGTATCAGCAAAGACCTGCCAATTTCGTCTACCGTGACTGTAAAATCAGTACCGCGAATTGCTATGTTTGCAGTAGGAGTTTTAAGATCTATATTGTTTTTATCTATCTTGTTTAGACCACCAGTAATAAACCTAGCTGTACCCAAACCAAAAGTAATAGCCATTTTAGATTTACTAGGGTTAGGGTCAAAGATATATTCGTCTATGGTAAGTTGCGAATGTTCGGTTAGTTTTACTTGTGAGTCGTCTAAAAACCTAATAGCCATACGACCATCTGTCGTTACAGCTTCATCATTTTGTTGAATGTTAAATGCTAGTTCAGCGCTATAAGGTTTATCCCTAACAACACTAGCTTTGCCAGTTAATTCAGATATGTTTCCTACATCAACAGCTTGTGCTTGTACCCTGGTCGTTTTGAGTGACGCAAACAGTACCATTGTTGCCATTAGATATAATTTTAAGCCAGTCATTATCTTGGGTACTTAGTTGCTGTATATTAAAAGTTCTGCTGTTGCCTGTTTGGTCAAGATAAAAATATCCGCCTGCATATCCGCTTCCTGTAAAGTTTACTGTATTACTATCTCCGTCTACATCAACATAGTTAGTAGCACCATCATAGTTTATATCAAAATCAAAAGTGTTGCCGTCACCGTTAATAACCCAATCTAAATCAAGGCCAGATGCTAAAGCTGTTGTTCCTGTGTCAAGTGTAAATGTATTAGTGCTACCAGTAACATCAACATTATAGTTAGAGTTATCAATACCAAAAGTATTTGTAGGGTCAGCTTGTATAGTAAAAGTATTACTATCACCATCAAACTCAAATAATCCTGTTACAGAATCACCGTATATATCACCTAGAAATTTGTTAGTATCGCCTAATTGATTTATGTCTAATGTTAGGCTTATACCATCTAAATCTAAAGGATTCATACTTCCTGCAGAAGATTGTAACCCACCTATAATATTACCTGATCCAAGTTGTTCTAAGTCAATGTTTGCTGTATTACCGCTTTGGTCAATATATATTTCGTTGTCAGCCGCGTAAAGAGGCGACACAATCATCATCGCAATCAATAGTTTTAATTTGTTCATCTATTTTCCAATATCCTCTGGTTGTTCCTTCCTTAATTGTTTGTAGCACAGCAGTTTCTATTGCTGTCTGTAGTGCTATATTGATTGACTCGTTTCTGACTAAACCGTTTTCTATTTCTACTAGTTCGGTGCTGTCAGTAATAAAACGAAAAACATCTTGATCGATAGATGCACTTAATATTGTTTTCGTTACTAATACCTCTAGTAACACTCTACCTGTACTTACAGATACAGTTCGTAAAGATATGGTGACGGTATCTTGCTTGTATTGCCTAGACATTCCAATGCCTAAGTATCTAGCACCAGCACCCCCACTCTTTATATTACTTTCGTATGATATCACGCCACCCTGCATAATCAAACCAGCAAACAATAAATCTGGAAGCTTCTGTTTATCTTTGTTTTGTTGTCTAGCGCTTCTTATAATTTGGCGTTCTTTGGTTACGTTGTCTAAACCAACGCGCTCAACTACATCAAAAAAACCATCTTTATTACTACCTGCGTGTTTTAAGGCTCTTATAAGGTATGCGTCTGGTGCTTGTGTTACTGCAGATGAAAAGGTTGCATAAGAGCTGTTGCTTCTTCTTTGTCCTGTTTGGTCTGCAAACGACCCTGTATATATAGCAATAACTGGTTTTGCTTTGTTTGCAGATTGTATGTTTGCAAGTTCAGGTACAAGCAATAAACCTATTTCTGGTTTTTCTATTTTTTGAAATGGTGGTAGGTTGTTGTCTAACGGATCTATAGTTATCGCACAGCTAGAAAGTAAAGCTACCGATAGGAAGAGATATAGTTGTCGTATTGCCATCTGAGTCTGTTATGTTTAAAGTTATGATACCGTCTACAACATTATACTCTATAGTATTACCTTCTAAAGTTAAAACACCACTATCACTAGGTGTTTCGCCAAATAAGTTTTCTACAAGCTGTCTTGATAGTTGTGCATAAATTCTTGATTCTAAGTTTCTAATAAATCTTGCAAGTGTAGTGTTTTCTTTGTCTCTTTCTATTTCATCTTGTAAAGCTTTTAGTTCTGCTTTGACAGTCATTTTACGAGTATATTGCTGGTTTTCAATTGTAAGGTAGTGTGCAGAACTACCTATACCAGAGAATGATGGTGATTTAAATTTGTGTACCATTTCATCAGCTGCAAGGCTTTGTCCCACAATCATCAAAACCATGATTGAACCCATAAAAAAACACCATATAACTATTCTGGTTTTAGCTATTTCTTCTTGCTCTATTTGTTTTTGTGTAAGTCCTCTTTTTTGATAGCTTGCCATTAGTCTTTCCTCTTATCTTTTCTCTCCGCTTTAGATATTTTATTAGTATCTATAAGTTGCGGAACTCCTAACATTGTTTTAATCATAGTATCTTGTCTAATGATTTCATTATCCAATGATCTAACTCTATCTATTAATGCTACTAAAATACCATGCTGTGTGTCTAGTTTTGTGCCAAGACGTTCTTCCATGGCATTAATGGATGTATTAACTTTATCATCTACGGTATCAAGTTTAGTCTCCATACCATCAATAATTCTGTTAATAAGTTTCCAAACAAACATACCCAAACCTATAGCCGCAGCTATAGGAAAACCTAGTTCGGTTATGAGAGTAACTATATCGTTCATTTAGAATTGAAGAACATTTTGTCAGCTTGTTTTTGTAGAGAACGCTCTATAAACTTGCTTATCAAATTGTTTAAAAATCTCACTTTTTCTTTTTGATTATGGTTTTAACATTTGTAGGTTTACCGCCTACACCTTGTGCTTTCGCTCTTTTTCTTTTGACTGCACTACGCTTTTGCGAGGCTGTCATTGATGCAGCTTTAGAAGCTGGCACACATTTTGGGTATTTTCTTTTTGAACCTTTGGCAGATTTTCTACCACACTTTTCATAGCCTCCACCTTTCTTTTTAGAGCCTATGTCAACCCAATTTTCTTTAAACCATTTAGTAAGGCCGTCAGTATCTCTAGCCATTTCTATATCCGCCGCCTTTCTTTTTGTATTCTCTTACAAGCCAAGCGTTAGCATAAGCACTAGGGTATACATCAAACTTTCTTTTAGCCGCAGCTTTTACACTTGCGTATAGTGCTGGGTTAGTAGGTACTGGTCCTTTCTTTTTTTTAGTTTTTTTTACCATTTTTTACAACTCCAATATCTAGCTGTTAGTTTGCTTGGTGGACTTGTATCGCACTTATGTCTCGCTCTAAATGACTTACGCCTTTTTGGCTGGTCTTTCTTGATTGTCATGTTTGGATCACCAAAGCGAACGAGTCTAGTTTTGTCACCCTGCTTTGCAAGTACAGCAAACTTTTTAGATTTGCCTGGTGTTCTTTTTGGCTTGTTATAACCGCTGAATCTTTCGCCTCTGTATGTAATCGCCATTATTTTTTCTTTGGTCTACCTCTTTTTTTAGCAACTGGTGCTGGAGACATAAAGCCATCAAACCAGTTTAAAAATTTATGTATAGTTTCTTTTAACCATACCCAAAACTTACTTATGTATTTCATTAGTGTACCGTCCTTTCTTCATAATAAATTATTTCAGAATCTGTTTTTACTTCGCCACCTGACATAATCGACATAATCTGTAGTGCATGAGTTCTATTCTTAGCTCTTATTTCTTTACCCACATAAACCATATCATCAACCATTACTTCAATATCATATATTTTGTTGTGGCACATTGTTTGTAAATAATCCTTGAGCTTGAGCTTTTGCATTTTGTCTTATTCCTTCTCTATCTCTTTCCATAACTGCATTTATTTCTGCGATATTAATCTGTGCTCCATACTTAGCTTGTAGCTCTAGGGCTTTAACTCTTAGTTGTGCTTCTTCTATATCTCTTTGTCTATCATCGTCCATGATAATCTTCATTCTATCGGTTTCTGCATCGATCATAGCTTTCTGTGCGCTAACCTGTGCCTTCATTGCTTCAGCCTGTGCAAGCATTTCTGCTGCATCTGGTTTAGGTGGCTCTTGTGGTTGCGGTGGCATAGGCGGAACTTCTGTATTTATAAAGGTTTGTGCATCTTGGAAGCCCGCTAGTTCGACCATTCTTGTCAAAGTGTTTGCATATTGTTGCATTGACACTAAAGGATTCTGTGGCCCTAGTGTTTGCATGATTTGTTCTTGTTTACCTGCTAATTGTGTTAAAACTTGGAATTTTTCTGTGTCAGATGACTTAGATATAGCTACATTTACCACCATATCTTTGTCTGAATCCCAATATCTTGGGTCTACAGGTATAAATTTACCGTTTAATCTAAAGACATCTTGTGCATTTTGGTGCTTAATTACTAGGTTATTTACTGTTTTAAACATGGCTTTTAGACCACCTTCAGCAAAATGTCTGCATATAAGTTCTACTCTGCCTTGTGCACCGCTCATAGTAGCACTTACAGCTGCGGAAGTTGTAGATTGTAAAGCTTCTGCGTTTAATCCTGCGCTTGCTTTAGATACACCTGTTCTGTTTTCTTTGGCTTCGTCTAAATATCCTAGAACTGGGAAAGCTTCTTTACCAACAAAAGGTACAGCAAATGGTTGTACCATTCCTGGCGCTCTCATTCTTATTGGCTGACCAATATCTGTATTTAATACGTCATCTACGTTTACTTGACCCTCAACAATACCCATTCTTGGGAAGATTGAGTGACCTAGTGAGTCTAAGGTATCACGCATAATTTGTGATTTAGCAGCTTGTATTGGTTTTAGATAGTCAGCTGGACATGAACCTATTGCTGTGTGTGGTTCAGGATCAGGGCAGAACATACATATTGGTAATTCATCCCATGGCTCTACGTTTAACACGTTAAGTGAGTCACCAGCAGTACATACTCTGATTCTTTCATCAATACCATCGCCGTCAAAGTCGTAGTATAGGTAGTGTTCTACATAGTAAACATCTTTACCGCCAGCATCATGTCTGTCTGGATATACCATATTATCAAACGGGTTTCTTGCTTCTTGTTCTTCGTAGCTTTCTGGGTCTAAAGCACTACCGCCATAGCCTGCATGTTCTTCTATTTCTTCTTGGTCGTAACCCATAGCAACCAAATCAGAGACTGACTTAACCATTCTATGAGCAACGTAAGATGCAGTTTCTATATCGCGTGCGTGTCTTGATATAAGTATTTCTTCTGGTGGTACAGACTCAATACATACTTGGTCTTTTGGTTTTAATCGTCTAATCGTTAGGTCATAACTTGCTGGTATTTCTTGAATTATCTCCTCTTGGCTTACAGGATCAAAGGTGGTAATGGTTTCTTTGGTTACTGACTCTTCTATAACTTCTACGTTCTTATCTAAGATTAATGCTTGGTAGGATTGTGGGTCTATGTTGCTGTATTCGTGTGTTGTTGCAGTTACGCTGTCATCCCAAAAAACTTTTACAAAACCAGTCTTTCTTACTAACGCATCTTTAAAAACGTCATACAAAACTTGGAAGCCTGGATTTTTTTCTCTAATCAGATAGTTAATATAATCGGTTTGTTGTTCTGCTAACTGGATGTCCTCTGGTCCTTTTGGCACAAACTCTACAATCTTTTTAGTACCAAAAAATGTACGCATGATTGATGGCAACATAAACAAGACGCTTTCTCTTACATCAGTAGATACAAACTCTGATTGTAATGAGCTAGTACCTTCTGGTTCTGTACCTAAATAAAATTCTGTAGACTCAGCTCTTTCCGCGCCGACTTGATGTATGAAGTCTTTAGCATCATCCATCTCAGACTTAATCACCCCAACTAGGTCAATCATATCGTTTTGTTCTTGTGCTTGTGCCATGACTTCTGTTTCTTTAATCTTTTTTGCCATAAATTATCCTACTCTGATTATTCTTGATTTAAGCGGTTGTCTGAAATTATAACCTAAAAAGCTTGTGCTTCCACCAAAACTTGCAGCACTTGATGCCATGGTCAATGCAAGTGCGTCTGCTTTGTCTGGTGACTTGATTCCACGCTTACGCATTTCGTCTTTACTTTCTATCTTTATTTTACCAGTAGAGGTGTATTTATATAAAGGTGCTGCTAGTTCTGAGACTAAATCATCGTCATCTGGCAACCTGCAATCACGTTGCACTAGCCAGTCTTTAATTGCAAACCATAACTCAGCGCGTAGGTTTAAATAATTTTTTTTAGTCGCGGGTGCTTCGGCAACATTCACACCGCGCACGGGTAAGTTCTGCTCTGCTAGCCTGTCCACCACGCCTGCGCCCAAACCAATAACATCAATTAATATTTCTTGCGGTCGCTCTATCGCTGTGCAATCGTCATACATATTCTTAATCACCCCACAAAGTTGCATAAGATCCATAGACTTAAACGACTTAATCTTCATCACATGGTTACCTTGTCTGACACATAGCGCGGAGTTATCACCGCCAAACCTGGCGACATCCAATCCCCATATTATCGGCGCGTTAGCTGTAAGAGAAACATCTCTGTCGACTGCTGCTCTGACTAGGCTCATTGGTATGACGGTATCATCGTCTGCGGATGGGAACTCGCCCATCACCTCCACGCGCGCGACGGTGGAATCTTCGCCGTATTGCTCAATCATCGTTTGAAAGAGCTTTTGGTCTGTGCCTTCGACGGTGCGCGAATCGATTTGTTCGTTGACCCAGAAGGAGCGCTTGGAGTTAAAGCTGTCGTAGAATGGCCCTGTGTTACGGCGCGGGTTGGAGAAAGTAAACCAATACCTATCGCGCGTGGGTTCGGAGAAGAATCCCTCGCTGACGGAGTAAATAGGAGCGGGAATACCTGACGCTTCATCCATTATCAGGCATACGCCGTAAGATGAATGGATGCCTGCAAACGCATCGGGGTTTTCCTCGCTCCATAACTGCGCCTGCGCGTAATAATAACCAGTATCAATCTTTAGGTCGTTTATTAGCGCATCTTCAAACCATTGTGCTGGTTTTATCGTGGTAGCCGTTTTAGTAAACCAATGAGAGTTAATAGATAGCGTGAGCCATTTACCTAACTCCGCCCATGTTCTTGATCTAAGCTGTTGCTCGGTGTTAGCAGTTACGATTATGGTAG
>Ga0181416_1000031_pt1 | contig 30276 bp, 52 predicted proteins | sample 39SPOviralmetaG_FD_130141 | JGI IMG/M metagenome (GOLD analysis project Ga0181416, IMG submission 130141) | Marine viral communities from the oligotrophic San Pedro Time Series (SPOT) site, San Pedro Channel, CA, USA - 39 SPOT_SRF_2013-01-16 | ecosystem: Environmental > Aquatic > Marine > Strait... | reverse complement strand
TATGGCTTGTGCAATAACAAAAGGTAGAGGGGTTGGATGTAAGACTGCCTTTGCTGGAATTAAAAATATTTACATCTTAGATTATAGTGCTACTGTAGCTGCATTGTCAGATTCAAGTGGAACTATACCCTTGCCAACTGATAACTCTGCTGAGTTTTTTAAGTTTGAAGTAAAAGGTGGGCAATCATCTTTAGAAACAGTAGTAAACTCATCAAGAGAGAATGGTACTACTTTTTATGAAAGTACTTTAAATGTAACTTTTCAAGTTTTAGACGTAGCAACACAAGAAGAGATAAAACTTCTTAATAGAGGTAGAGCTCATTACGTTATAGAGTTATATCCAAATGGTGCTGGAGTTACTAAGTACTTATTAATGGGTAAAGACAATGGTGCTGAGATTACTGGAGGTACAATTGTAACTGGAGCTGCTCCTGGAGATTTACAAGGGTTTACATTAACTGCTGTAGCAACTGAGGTATTTCCTCCGTTCTTCTGTACTGTACCAGATGTAGCTTCTGCTACACCAATTAGTCCAGCTTAGGATAATTAAAAAATATTTTATATATTTGTCCTGTGTCTGTTTTGGTTGACGACATAAATAAATTAGCCTTTCTTTATTGAAGGGCTTTTTTTATACAAAATAAATTAGTTTTGTTTATATATTAGTATGAAGTTAATAGGAACTAATGGTAATAAGACTTTTAAGGTTATACCTCGTCAATTTATTAATGGTGCGATTACTGTAAATCTTACAAGTGAAAGCACAGGTACAAACGTAAATATTACACCTACTGCTTCAACTGATGGTAATTATATGTCTTTTGTTGCTGCATTTGGAACATTAACCGAAGGGGATTTTTATACACTTCAAATAAAAAATGGTAATGCGGTTATATATAAAGATAGAGTATTTTGCACAGATCAAACTGTAAACCAAACAAATAATGATTACTATTCTGTAAATGACGGTGAATATACTACAGAGAATAGTTTTGATAACGATTACATAATATTATGAATGATTTAAGAGTAGTTAATTTAAGTACATATACAAGTCCAGAAATTGTAGAGAAATCTAATAAAGACTGGGTTAGCTATGGTACAGACAATAATTATTTTGCTTACTTAATAGACCGATATAATGGCAGTCCAACAAACAATGCTATAATTAATGGTATTAGTGAAATGATTTATGGTAAAGGTTTAGATGCTTTAGATAGTAATAAAAAACCAGAGGCATATGCTAAAATGATGTCTTTATTTCATAAAGATTGTGTACGTAAGTTATGTTATGACTTAAAGCTCATGGGACAATGTTCAATGCAAGTTATATATTCAAAAGATAGAAAAACTATAGCAAGAGTAGAACATATACCTGTAGAAAATTTAAGAGCTGAAAAGTGTAATGAAAAAGGAGAAATAGAAGCTTACTATTATTCAGATAATTGGAGTAAAGTAAAAAAAGCTAATGATTGCACTCGTATACCTGCTTTTGGTTATTCTAATGAATCTATTGAAATAGTTTATGTAAAACCATATAGAGCAGGATATAAGTACTACTCAAGTCCTGATTATCAAGGTGGATTACAATATGCAGAATTAGAAGAAGAAATAAGTAACTATCACTTAAATAATATACTAAATGGTCTTGCACCAAGTATGTTAATTAACTTTAACAATGGAACTCCAAACGCTGAAGAGCGTCAAATGTTAGAAAATAGAATATATCAAAAATTTAGTGGAAGTAGCAATGCTGGTAAGTTTATTCTTGCTTTTAACGATAACCCTGAAAGTGCTGCAACAATAGAACCAATACAATTAAGTGATGCACATAACCAATATCAATTTTTATCAGATGAAAGTGGTAAAAAAATAATGGTAGCACACAGAGTTGTTAGTCCTATGCTATTAGGTATAAAAGATAATAGTGGTTTAGGTAATAATGCAGATGAATTAAAAACTGCATCTATATTAATGGATAATACCGTTATAAGGCCTTTTCAGACACTTTTAATTGACGCATTTGATTCTATATTGGCTTATAATAATATATCCTTAAAACTATACTTTAAGACCTTACAACCATTAGAGTTTACAGACTTAAAAAATGTAGAGGACGAAGAAACAAAAGAAGAAGAAACTGGAGTAAAGTTAAGTAAAGAGTGTTGTTTAAGTGAGGATTTACCTGACGAATTAGGAAGTGATATTGCTGATGCTTTAATTGATTTAGGTCAAAGTGAAGATGAATTGTTAAAAGAATTTGAAGTAATTGATGAAAGAGAAGTTAATTATGAAGAAGAAGATGGATTAGATGAAGTTATTGCTGATTTAAACAAGCCAAAAGAAAAAAGTACATTAGCTAAAATATGGGAGTTTGTAAGTACAGGCAGTGCTAAACCATATAAAGAAAGTGAGCAAGATGGTACAAGTAAGCAAACTAAAGAAGAAGGTAATGAGTTTTTAGTAAGATACATGTATAGTCCAGCAAGAACAAAAGCTACATCAAGACAATTTTGCTCTAAAATGGTAAATGCTAAAAAGGTATATCGTAAAGAAGATATAGTTGCTATGGAAAATAAAGTAGTTAATGCTGGTTTTGGAAAAGGTGGAAGTGATACGTATTCTATATGGTTATATAAAGGCGGAGCGAGATGTAGTCATAAATGGCTTAGAAAAACTTATGTACGTAAAGAAGGAAGTAAAAGTTTAGGTGAATCAATAAGTACATCAGAGGCAAGGTCAAGAGGTTTTAAACCAGAAGCAAATGCACAAAAAGTACCAGTAGCACCTAAAGACATGAAGTACAAAGGTTATACAGCAGAGTATTGGAACAAAATGAAATTTAAAAACTAAATGGCAACAGCATTATTTATAAGTAGAACAGATTTAGTTAAAAACTCTATTATTGACGGTAACGTTGATACGGATAAATTTATTCAGTTTATCAAAGTTGCACAACAAATAGATATACAAAATCTTTTAGGAACTGACCTTTATAATAAAATAAGTTCAGATATTGCCTCAGGTGCATCAGGAGGTACAGGATTAACTGGAAATTATTTAACATTAGTTAATACTTATGTTCAACCAACGTTAATCTGGTTTGCCCAGATGAATTATATACCATTTGCTGCTTATCAGATAAAAAATGGTGGTGTATTCAAGCATAGTAGCGAAACTGCACAGAATGTAGATAAAAACGAAGTAGATTATTTAGTAGGAAAAGCTAGAGAGTATGCAAATTATTATTCAACAAGATTAGTAGATTATTTATGCTTTAATGATAATTTATTCCCAGAATATAATTCAAATAGTGATGATGATATTTATCCAGATACAGATACAACTTTTAAAGGATGGGTTTTATGAGATATAAAGTAAAAGAAAAAAATCTTATTAAGTTAAAAAAGTACATAGATGAGTCATTAAAAGAAAACAAAAACAATAAAAAAGAAAATAAATGAGTTGGGGAAAAATATACGAAACAACTTGGTGGGGTTCAGGAGCTTTAGATAACAATATAGGCTGGGGTTTAATATATAGAGATTATATTGACCCTACAACAGCTTTTGAAGTATTAGCTGAGAATGGAGATTATTTACAAACTGAACAAAACGAATATATAATAATAGAATAAAAAATAAAAAATGGCAAACAAGAAATTTAGTCAATTTGACTTAAAAACAAACTCGGCAGATGTTCAATTTGTCGTTGGTTATAATGGTACGGATAACGTAAGAATCGCACCCTCTAATTTAGGTGGTGGTGCTACAAGCTTAAATGGTCTTTCAGATTGTTTAGTTGATACTGCTTCTTTATATGTTGGAGAAGTACCAAGTAGTTTAAGTGGTAATCCTCAAAATAATACTTCTTTAGGTATTGATGCTTCAAGAGATTTAACAACTGCAACTCAAACAACAAGTATTGGAAATAATGCTGGAAAACAAGCTACAACTGGTTTAGGAAACACTAATTTAGGTTACCAAGCTGGAAGTCAAAACCAAACTGGAATTTTTAATACAAATATTGGTAATGGTTCTGGTTTTTGGAATACGGCTTCATATAATGTTTTTGTAGGATATGATTCTGGGCAAATAACTGGTGGATATAATACTGGTGTTGGTGTTAGTGCTTTAGGTAAGGCTCTTAGTAGTAGTTGTATATATTCTGTTGCAGTTGGTTATAGAGCTGGGCATCAACAAACTGCTGCTAATGTTGTTTTGATTGGTTTTGATGCTGGAAGAGCAAATACTGCAACTGGTAATGTTTCTATAGGCTCTCAAGCTGGTTACTCTCAAACTTCTGGAACAGGTAATACAAATGTAGGCTATCAAGCTGGTTATTCAAACACTACATCAGCAGATAGAACTATAATTGGGTATGAAGCTGGAGAATTTAATACAGGTGCTGCAAATACATTTTTAGGTTTAGGTGCTGGTAAAGGTGCTTCTGGTAGTAGCACAGGTTCTTATAATACATCTATTGGTAAAGAAGCTGGTTTAGCAATTACTTCTGGTGGTCAAAATGTTATGATGGGTGCATCTGCTGGTGCTGCAATCACTACTGGTTTTAGAAATGTTACTTTAGGTTATGAAGCTGGATTAGCAATAACAACTGCTTATGATAATATATTAATTGGCTCTCAATCTGGTAAATCATTAACAACAAGTCCAAACTCAAGTACAAATGTTTGTATTGGAACTCAAGCTGGATTTTCTGCTAATAATGCAAATGGTAATGTATTAATAGGTCATCAAGCTGGATATGGATTGACAAATGGAGAAACTAATGTAATAATTGGTCAATTTGCATCAGCTTATAGTGGTGCATTAACTACAGGAGATAATAATACTATTATAGGTTTTAACTCATATCCAAGTTCTGCAACTGTAAATAATGAAATAACTTTAGGTAATTCAAGTATATCTACTTTACGTTGTGCAGTTACTTCTATAACTTCATTATCTGACGAAAGAGATAAATCAGAAATAAAAGATTTAGGTTATGGACTTGCTTTTATAGATGCTTTACAACCAAGAGAATTTGTATGGGATAATAGACCAGAAATAGATAAAGACGGCGAGGAAATTTATTCAGCTAATAAAGGTAAAAAAGACTTTGGTTTTATAGCACAAGAAGTACAAGAATTAGACAATGATACTTTAAGGCTTGTTTATGATAGTAACCCAGATAAACTTGAATTAAGTTATGGAAAACTCGTTCCGATATTAGTACAAGCAATTAAAGAATTAAAAGCAGAAGTAGAATTATTAAAATCATAAATAATGTATAAAAACGTAGTAACATCTGAAAATACAGAGGAAAGCCACAAAGAGGTAATTACTTCACAGATACCAGACCAATTAAGTCAAATAGGTGCTGATGAAAATGTAGAAGCAATTAAAGACCATTTCAAATGGGTTTTAGCAAATGACTTTTATAAAGATGAGTTAAGTGCAGAACAGATTACTGAAATGGAATCTTATTTGGCAAGTGATTACCAAGACGAGTACGAAGATTTACCAGAATAATTTGTATATTTACATAAAAAACAATTATGGAAATTACTAAAGAACAAATTGCAAGAGTAAATCAAGTTATTAACACATTGCCTATCGCAGTATTAGCACAAGCTCAAGAGATTGTAAAAATACTAAACGAATCGCTACCAAAAGAAGAAGATGAATAACCCTATTTTAGCACTTATACCAAGTGGATATAGAGAAGATAAAGTTTATTCTGTATTGCCAAATGATGGTACAGGAGATTTTGACTTTGTTAGAGTTGGTGCTGGTACAAGAGTTAATAAAGATGGGCTTATAGAAACTATAGGTGCTTCAACAAACGATATACCAAGACTTGATTGGTTAAATAGCAACTGTCCGAGTTTACTATTAGAAGCACTTAGAACAAACAGACAAGTTTATTCTGAGCAGTTTGACAATGCAGCTTGGACTAAACAAGCAGACTTAACTGTTACTGCAAATCAAATAATATCTCCTACTGGAGAATTAAATGCTGATAAAATAAAAAGAGGCTCAACAAGTGGTACAAACAATTACCTTTCTGATGCTGCTTCTAAGTCATCATCTGCACAGTTAGACATTTGTACTTCTGTTTTCGTCAAACAGGGCGAGGGCGATTTTTTTGCTTTTAGGATGCAAGGCACTTACCCAAATAGAGCTGATGCTATTTTTCAATTTAGCAATACAACTTTAACAACAAGTGTGGCTGGTGCAGATTTCACAATAACAAGTTCTAAAGTAGAAAATTATGGTAATGGTTGGTACAGACTTTCTGTTGTTTACAATACAGATGCTGCTGCTACTATTGGAAGTTATTTTAGTCCAAGAGCTACAACTGGTCAAATAGATGCTTCAGATACTTCTACAAGTGCTTTTGTTTATTTGTGGGGTTGTCAAGTAGAAGAAGGCAAAACCTTATCAAGCTATATAGAAACACCAGCAAATTCAATTGTAACAAGAAACGCAGATGTTTGTACTGATGCTGGAGATGTTAATTTATTTAATATTACAGAGGGTACATTTTTTGTTGATGTAAATAGCTTTAATCCTCCTTATTTAGATTATAATATTATTAGTCTAAGTGATGGCACAACTAATAATTATATCACGTTTACTTATGAGCTTAATAGTTTAAGAGTTAAAGTTTACAATGGCTCAAATCAGCTGAATTTAATTATAACTTCAGAATTTAATATAAACCAAAGAAACAAAGTAGCTTTAAAATTTAAAGAAAATGAATTTAAGGTATTTATTAATGGTGCAGTAAGGTCTATCACTACAAATGTTGTTGTTCCTACTGGTTTTAACAGATTTAATTTTGCAAGTCAAACTGGTGCAGATAGATACTTTGAGGGTAAAGTATATGATGCCAGAATCTACGACACATACTTAACTGATAGCGAATTAGAAACACTAACAACATTATGATAAAGATAGGTAAATACGAGTTTGTAGATGAGGCACAAGCAAATACTAAAATAGATGCTTTAGAAGAAAATCATCCACACGCTATAGTAAAACTTGGTCATATAGTTTTAGAACAAAGCGAAATAGATGCAGAGGGTAATGAAATAAAACCAAATGTATTTAGTGAAAAATACCACATAGATGTTATGTGGAAAGGAATAGAAGAACACCCTTATGGTTGGAAATCCTATGCAGTTGGAGTAGCAGATGGTAATGGAGTACATAGCTTTTATGGGGTGGATTATCAAACAAATAAAATGTAATAAAATGATTAAAGGACTAAGGTACTTAGCAGACAAGTTAGAGCAGTTTAAATTTTGGTTAATTGCAAAATGGAATAACTTTTTAAAGGCTTTAATGATATGAATTTAGAGGATATAAAATTAGCTTGTTTAAACGTTGTTACTTTAGGTGTTAGTTTTACTGCTGTTGAGAATAGTTTGAAAATTATACTTCTTTTAGTGTCTATTGCATATACATTGCAAAAGATATACGATACACATAAAAAAAAGAATGACAAAAAACTTTAAAATAGAAGAGTTTGAATGCAAAGGTGGTTGTGAAATGCCATTTGATGTTTATGAAAACATTATTAAACTTGCTAATCAACTTCAATTTTTAAGAACTTATACAGGTAGACCTATAAAAATAAATAGCGGATATAGATGTCCAGACCATAATGCTAAAGTAGGTGGCTCAAAAACATCACAACATTTATTAGGTAAAGCAGCAGATATAACTATACAAAGTTTAAAACCAGCTGAAGTATATAAAATAATAGAAGACTTAATAGATTTAGGACATATGTTACAAGGTGGACTTGGATTGTATGATACCTTTGTACATTATGATATTCGTAAAGTAAAAGCTCGTTGGGATGGCAGGTAAGTATAAAAAGAAAAATGGAACTACAAGAGTAGGTGACGCTTTAAGATGGCTTGTAAAACAAGGTAAAGAAATAGCACCAGAACTATTAACAGTTGCAGGAAATATAACTGGCATAGATTCATTAAAGGAATTAGCATCTAAAATAGAAGGAGACACTGGATTATCAGAAACAGATAAGCAATTATTGTTAGAAGAATTAAGGTATGATATGATTGAAATGCAAGAAACAACAAAACGTTGGGTTGCAGACATGAATTCAGATAGTTGGTTAAGTAAAAATATAAGACCTTTAAGCTTAGCTTTTTTAACTCTTACATTATTTATATATATAATACTAGATAGTTCCTTAGAAGTGTTTAGAATATCATCTGAGTGGATAGATTTACTATCTTCGTTATTACTTTTAGTTTACGGTGGATATTTTGGTGCAAGAAGTGCTGAGAAAATTACTAAAAATTTTAAAAAATAAATATATTTAATTATATTTAATTATTATATATATTACGTATATAATAATATATATATAATATTATAATATACACACGCGTGGCAAAAAAATCCAAAAGAAAAAAGCTAATAGATAAATTAGATAATGTTTTTAGTATATACATTAGAAGACGTTATGCAAAAAATGATATAGCTGAATGTTTTACTTGTGGTAAAAAAGACCATTGGAAAAAACTACAATGCGGGCATTTTCAAAGTCGTAAAAATTATGCTACTAGATTTGGTACATTAGATGACAATGATAAAATAACAGAATTAAATTGCCAAGTACAATGTGCAGGTTGTAACGTGTTTAGATATGGTGAACAATATTTATTTGCTAAGCATTTAGATGAAAAATACCATAAAGGACTAGCGGAAGAATTATTTATAAAATCAAAACAAGTTATTAAGTTTGATAATATTGATTTAGAAATGTTAATAAGTAAATATAAAGAATTAACTGATAACCTTAATAAATAAATATATTTGTATTACAAAATTGTCTTTGTTTTATGTTTAGATTGTAACCAATCAAATTAAGCCACTCTAAAAAGGGTGGTTTTTTTTTAGTTAAAAAACTGTTTATATAATTTTTTTTTGTATATTTGTAGTAAATAACATAAAACTTAGAAATATGAATTACAAAATGATTAGTCTATATGACAGACTTAAACCACATTACAAAGAACTTATTCAAATTAAAAACACATCACAACCAGATTTAGTTAGTTGTGTAGTAGAATCACTAGAAAAAGAATGTTTCGTTGGAGATTTAAAGTATTCTAGCATAATAAATTTAGGATATTTATTTGGTAATATGAATCCTTTTATTTATTTTGAAAATTTATAACATGACACATTACGAAGACGTAAAAAGAGTAGCCTCAAACGAAACAATAGATTTCTTAAATGCAAGAATACAAGCATTAGAAAATAGAGTAAGATATTTAGAATCAATTTTAGAAGTAGAATATTTAAACAAACAATAATGAATAGAGACAAATTAAAAGAATTATATGAGAAATATAATTTAACAAAAGAAGATTTTTTCAAACATCAACATTATACTATTATTACAAGGCAAGGTATAGATAAAATACAAGCAATGGAACAAATTAATGTACACTATGAAGTTATTAAATGTGAGCCAAATTTCGCAGTATTTAAAGCAAATGCAGAAAAAGATGGTAAACGTATAGAAACTTTTGGTAGTGCATATAAAGGTACAAGTTTCAAAGACGGAAATACTAATAGTTGGTATGTTGCTGAAATGGCTGAGAAACGCTCAATGAGTAGAGCTGTTTTAAAGCTTACAGGTTTTTATGAACTTGGAGTATTTGGAGAAGACGAATCAGAATCATTTAAAAAATAAATAAATATGAGTGCAATAATTACTTACTCAATAAGAGTAGACAAATTACCTAAAGAAAAATTTATAGCAGGCAAAGATGGAGCCGTGTATGTAAATTTAACTATGTCTGTAAATGACGAAACAAGATACGGAAACAATACAAGTATCTATGTTAGTCAAACACAGGAAGAAAGAGAAGCTAAAAAACAAAAAACCTACATTGGAAACGGTAAAGTCGTTTGGAATAACGGAAGTATTGTAAATGCCGAAAGAGAAAATCAACAACAAACAGTAGAATTAAATACTACTGAAACTGCTGATTTACCTTTTTAAAATAAAATAAAACAAAATATTTTTTTTAGAGAGGTTAATGACTTCTCTTTTTTTTTGTATATTAACAAAAACAAGACAAAATATATTATGACAGAAAAAAAAACCACAGATAACATGTTAATGGAATTAATAAAGGAAGAGTGTTATATTGACACTAATGAATTTATGGAATATCCTCCTATAGCATTAAGTCTTGGTGAAACTACTATCCAAACCAAAAGTGGAGAAAAAAAATTCCCAATTCCAATAGGTACGTACGGTAACTTTTCATTTGTACAAGCACCGCCAAAAACTAAAAAGACTTTTTTTATATCATTATTAGCTTCAGTTTATTTAAGTGGTGGTAATAATTTTGGTGGACAAATGTTAGGACATAGAGATAATAAATGTTTAATTCATTTTGATACAGAGCAAGGTCATTGGCACAGTCAAAGAGTATTTAAAAGAGTAAAAGATATGGCCAATATGCATGACTTAGGTTGTTATCATACATATGCTTTAAGAACTATAAATTATAAACAGCGTATGCAATTTATAGAATATTGTTTAGAAGAAAATAAAGATAAAAATGGATTAATTATTATTGATGGTATTGCTGATTTAGTTTCTGATGTAAATAATTTAGAAGAATCTAATTTATGTGTACAAAAGATAATGGAATGGAGTGCTAAATATAAATGCCATATAGTAACTGTTATACATAGCAATTATGGTAGTGATAAACCAACAGGACATTTAGGAAGCTTTTTAATGAAAAAAACAGAGACACAAATTCAATTGGAAGCAAATACAGTAAACAAAGAATGGATAACTGTTAGTTGTAAAAATTCAAGAGGTTATGCTTTTGAAACATTTAGTTTTAGTATTAATGAATTTGGTCTACCATTTGTAGTTGGTGAGATATATGATCCACTTAAGTATTTTGTAATATCAAATAAAAAATTAACATAATGAAATGAAATCTTTAGTAGAGTTAGCTTATTTAAAGCATAAAGATTGGATAAACATAGTAAAGTCATTTGGTTGTAATCCTAGTTTAGCAGAAGATGTTGTACAAGAAATGTATATACAAATACACTTAGACATACATAAAGGATTAGATATATCTTATAAAGGTGATATTAATCACTATTATTGTTATAAAGTTTTAAGAGGTATTTATTTAAATATACATAAAAAAGAAGCTAAAAAAATTAAGATATATTTAGACCAAATAAAAGAAATAAAACAAATTGATGATCCGGGTATAGATGAGGTTGAATACGCTAAAAATAAAAACAAAGTAGATCAAATACTTAATGACCTTTATTGGTATGATAGAAAAGTTTTTGAATTAATAGCAAGTGGAAAAAGCGTTGCTAGTTTAAGTAGAGAAACTGGTATAAGCTATATATCACTTTATAATACTTATAGAACAACTAAAAAATTTATAAAAGATCAATTATGAAATTAGGAGATTTATTTTACTATTTTACTTATTATACAGGTATACATTGGTTAGTTAAAAAAATTAGTAAATTATTAAATAAAGATTGCGGATGTGATAGACGTCGTGAAGAGTGGAATGATATAGACTTAGATTTATGGAACAAATAGATAAAGATAACTGGAAAAAGTTCAAAGCTGAGGTAAAAGATAAGCTTAGTCAAGAGCAATATAAGTTATTATGTACTTTACACGCTAAATACTATAAACATAAATATAGTGAACCGTGTTCTTGTAATCCAAAACGTTTAATACAATGGATAGCAGAGATAGATAAGATATATGATAAATGTTAAAGTTTTGTTAAAATAGTTAAAAAATTGTTTATAATGTTAAGTTGTTTTGTATATTAGCAGTATAAAACAATAACAATGAGAACACAACTAACAGACTTACGTAAAGAACTTAGAGACATAGAAACAACTCTAAGTGCTAATATGCTTGTAAGAACATTACCAAAAGAAACAGAAACTAAATTACTTAATAGAGCTCAATACATAAGAGACGTAATATTTAATATACAATAAAATGAAAAAGACAAAGACAGGATTACATATCCAAACACGAAAAAACAGAATAGAAGTTTATACGCAAAAAGAACTAGAAGAACAAGAACGTAAATTGATGAGACAAAGAGATACTATAATGCAATTAATTTTAGTATTAATGTTTTTAGGTATTGCAGTAGTAGGTTTTTTAATAGGTACTTCAGTATGAATTTACTACAAAAACAATCTTACCAAGTTTGGTATTCCTTTTTAATAGATAAATTATTAGAATGGCAAAAACAAAAACCAAATAACAAAGACATAAATAATTGTGTTAAAGGTATTACAGAGATTGGTATATTTACAAATAGATTACAAGTTGAGAATGACATATTAAATAAAAAAGTAAGTTTAATAAGGTCTCAAAAGAATGAAATTATAAGTAAATTACAAGAACAATTAGAAGAATTAGAACATAAACTTAAACAATACGAATTATGATTATTAATTATTGCGATGTAGCTTTATTTGTTGAATACTCTTACGAAGAAGCAGAACCACAAACATGGGATTATCCAGGTTCACCACATAGTGCTTATATAGAAAGTGTAACTGTTAACGGTATTGACATTTATGATTTACTTTCTGAAGAACAATTACATGACATTGAATGCTTAATATTAGAAAGTTATGAATAAAAAGAAATATACACAACTACAAAGAATACTTAGACTAGAAAACATAGTATCACAAATGTATATAAAATTAGAAGCATTAAAGATTATTATAGATAAACAGCAAACAGACGAAGAAGAATGAATATATTAGAAGAAGCAAATAAGATTATAAATAAACGTTCACAAGAAAAAGAACGTATGTACGGTCCATTTTCAGAAGGAATGGAAAGAGCAGCTATGATAGCATCAGGAGCTACTGGTAAAACTATTACACCACAAGATATGTATATGTGTCTTGTAGCTTTAAAGTTATCTAGACAATCTTATAATCACAAAGAAGACAATTTATTAGACGCCGTTGCTTATTTAGCAGCATTAAATAATTATAATAAAAAATGAAGATAGGTATATTATTAGGACGAGGTATTGAAGGTTGTGGTGTTACTAGATTTGCAACTGAATTTCAAAATTATTTATTATCACAAGGGTATAACTGTAAGTCTTATGCTACATTAGATAAAAAATGGGGTAGAAAAAATACTCAACAAACTAAAATAATAGAGTTTAAAAACGATAAAATAAATAATATAAAGCAACAATTAAATAATTGTGATATTGTTTTTTACCAATCATTACCAAGTAAATCAAATTCTAATTCATATAAAGAAAAGTTTTTTAATGAACTTGTAGTTGGTGTTGATAAACCTATTAAAATTATTTTTCAAAATGATCATAAAATACATTCTTTAAATAGGAATTACAATTTATGGGAAACAGTTAAAAAAATGGATTGTGCTTTTACTTTTGGTAAAGGAACTGTGTTTTATAAAAAAATAAAAGAAATTGGTATTAATACACCTGTTAAATTTTTTAATAATGGTCATGATTTTAGTAAGTTAGATTTTTTAATTAAAAAAGAACAAAGAAAAAAAATGTCTTATTTAGGTAGATTCGCTACATTTAAAGAGCCTGATAGAATGATTCATTTACAACCATTATTATCTAAACATGAAATAATATGTGAAGCAAGAGGTATAGAAAAATCTATTGGAGCTAAAACAAAATTCTTTGTTACTAACTCTAAGGATTTAAAATCACCTGAACATAGTAATATAAAATATAGAAGTAAAAGTATTATAGATAGCCAAGACTTAGATCATTTACATGTTTATGGTCCTTATGATAGAATACCAACTTTAGAATTATTATCTAACAATATGTTTGGTGCTAATTTTTTTAATTTAAAAAAGGAAGAGTATAGTAATATTATAGAATATTCTACTTTAGAAATGATAAACATTGGCATGATTGTTGTTGTAGATAAACAATGGGCACAAAATAATTATCATATTCAAGGAGATAGTTTTTATGACTTAGATTGTTTTATATATAATGAAAGAGATAAATATCAAGAAACTGTTGAACAAATAGTTGAATTATCAAATAACAAACAATTAAGGAATAAAAAAAGGAACTTAGCTTATAATGTTGCTAAATCACATTGTGATGTAAATATAGCTTTTAAAGATTTAATAGAAAAGTCTAAAACAGTTTCCAAGAAAAAACAAGCGTATGAACCAAAACAAACTTTATTATTTTAAATTTGCAGGGTCAAAATTAAAAGGTAGATATTTAAGGAAAGATAAATTAAATGATAATACAAATATATATTTATTTAAAGATAATAAGTATATTTATCCAATAAGAAAAAAAGATATATTATGTGGCAATTTCAAACCGTAACAGAAGCTTTTGAATATTACTATAAAAAGTTAGATTCACAACCTAGTGCTAATGGTACTAAAGCTTTATACAATCAAATATTTACTATATTAGATACTAATCAAAAAATAGTAACTACACCAAAGCGTGGTTTCAAATTAGACTATGCAGAAAAAGAATGGGAATGGTATTTATCTAAAAACCGTGATGCTACTGAAATAGCTAAAGTAGCTAAGATTTGGTATAACCACATGGATGAACGTGGATATGTTAATTCAAACTATGGTTGGCAATGGAGTAGAAACAATCAATTGGAATATGCTATAAAAGAATTAAAACGTGATAAGTATTCTAGACGTGCAGTAATAAGTATATATGATGGTAAAGAACATACTGGTTATTCTAAAGATACTCCTTGTACTTTATCAATACAATTTTATTATACACCTGATTCAGATAAGTTACACATGACAGTATTAATGAGAAGCAATGATTTATGGTTTGGATTTTGTAATGATGCTTATTGTTTCTTAAAATTACATGAATTAGTTGCTAATAGTTTAAATAGTGAGCAAGGTTTTTATACACACTATGCTCATAACTTACATATATATGAACGTCACTACAATAAAAACATATAAATATTTTTTTTATTAACAAGTTATTTGTATATTAGCTATATAACAATAAAACAAATACAATGAATTTATATTACGGAGTTAAATACGAACATTTAGGTTACCATGTAGATTATCATGTTGGTAACAAATATTATGGATCTATAAAAATAGAAAAACCAGATAGAGAAGTTATTGGTTATTGTGGCAAACAAGAACATATTGCTAAAGAAACCATTATATTTAAAAATAAAAAAATTACTAAAGGTATGAAATACCACACTTACTTATATCCTTTGTGTGGTAGATCTAACATAAAAATTTAATGTATTACATATACCATATAGAAGGTGTAAAAGTAGGTTGTACTGTAAATCCTGCAAAAAGAATCGTAGTCCAACAAGGTTATTCAGACTTTAAAATATTAGCTAAAACAAAATGTATTGATGAAGCTTCTAAATTAGAATTTGAATGGCAAAATAAGTTGGGCTACAAAAATGATATAAGAACGTATAAACAAACAATTAATAATTTTATGATACATATTACTAAAACAACCGTTACATTTAAAAAGACATTTAATAAAAGCTTTGATAATTATACTTGGCCAACTAATATAGAATTAGATAGTGAATATAATATAGAGTTAAATGATGAAGTAAAAGAATATATTTTAAGAAATAATTTTAAGTCAGCACATAATAATGAAAGATATATATATGTGCAGTCATTAAAAAACTTTTGGGATGTAATTAATAAACCAAAAATAAATTTAGAAATATTTGATAATATTAGAACTTGGGCAAAAGATAGAGGATTATACGATAAAGGTAATGCGCAAACACAATATGTTAAATTAATAGAAGAAGCAGGTGAATTAGCACAAGCAATATTAAAACAAGATACAAAAGAAATAGAAGATGCTATTGGAGATATGGTTGTTGTATTAACTAACTTAGCACATTTAAATGCTATGAGTATAGAAGAATGCATACACTCTGCTTATAATGAAATTAAAAACCGTAAAGGTAAAATGCAAAATGGAACGTTTGTAAAAGAATAATGATATTATTAATTGATGCAGATAGTTTAGTTTATGCTTCTTGTTTAAGGGCTAAAAGTGAAGGCAGTAGTGATAAGTTTTATAGAGACATAGAAGACAGTATAGCTAAGTTTGATCAACAATATATGAAAATAGTTAATGACTTAGAAGAATTATACGATATAGAAAAGATATATACTTTTAATGGATCTAAAGGAAACTTTAGAAAGATACTAACTAAAACATATAAAGCTAATAGAAATGACACTGAAATACCACCTTTATTATCTCAAATGCATGAGTTTGTTAGAAAAGAATATAATGGTTTATTTGCTTACGGTATTGAAACAGACGATTTAGTTGCTAAATATTGGTATGATATATCTAAAGAAGTAGGTAGAAATAAAGTCATGATAGTTTCTATTGATAAAGATTACAAACAATTTCCTTGTTTAATGTATAATTATCATTTTAAACATAGAGAAGTTTATGATATAACAGAACAGCAAGCATTATATAATTTCTACGAACAAATGATTATTGGTGATGGAGCTGACAATGTTAACTATTTTAAAGGTAAAGGAAAAGCTTATGCTAAAAAACTTTATAAATCATGCGATACTAAATTTTGTTACGTAAAGAATTTATATAATTTATTTATACAACATTACAAAGGTAAAGCAAAACAGAAATACATAGAATGCTATAATTTATTAAAACTAAGAACAAAAATATGAGTTTACATTATAAAACAGATCAAGGAATAGAAGTAATAGATGTTGTGCAAGCATACAGATTAAACTTTAATAGAGGAAATATAATTAAATATGTTTGTAGAGCAGGTAAAAAAGGCTATGAGTATTTAAAAAGTAATGAAATACAAGATTTAGAAAAAGCTTTAGATTATTTACAACATGAAATAAAGTATTTAAGAGAAGAACAAAGCAGAGTAATTAAAAGTAGAGAAAAACAAGATAAATAGTTATGTATATAAATATTGAATTAAAAGAAACAGATAGAAAAGATTTTTATAAATTTACAATTAATGGCGTAAAACTTGGAACATGGGAACAAGGCCAATTAAGATATTTAATAGAAAAGATAGATAGTAAAATAACAAGATAATGACATTAGAACAATTAAAAGACGAGTTACATAATTACTACCAATTTGATATAGCAACTAAAAGTAGAAAACGTGAAATAGTATATGCTAAAAAAGTATTTTGTAAGATAGGTTACGAATTAGGTTATACTTATGATAAAGTAGCAGCAGTATTAAATGCAAATCATGACTTAGCGATATATCATGCTAGTACTATAAATTGTATAGAAGATAGAGATAAAATGATATTTGATAAAATAATAGATGACTATAGTTTATTTATTAAAAAATTCAATGCACAAAAAAAGCGTATAATAATAAAAGGTATACAAGACAACTTAGAAAAACAAAAGTCAGAAGAATACAAAGACCTCATAACGGAAATAAACAAAACAATAATAAACTGGGATAGAGATAGTATAAGAGACTTTATAGATACTAGACTAAAAGTATATGATAAATCTTTAACTAATAAGATTAAACAAAAAGAAATAGCTAAAGTTCCAGGTGCTAAACTAATTAGAAAAGTAAAAAACACATTGTTGAGTTAAAATTATTTATAAATGTTTATATATTAATATGAACAAAACTGAACAACATAAAAAAGCTATAATAGCAGCTTTAGAAAAATCCTTAGGTGTAGTAACAGAAGCTTGTAGAAAAGTAGGAGTAGGTAGAACAACATTTTATGGTTGGTTAAAAGATGATAAAGAATTTGCTGCAGAAGTAAAAGACGTACAAAATATAGCATTAGACTTTGTTGAATCAAAGTTATTTGAGAACATCAGAGAAGGCAAGACAAGTGAAATGATATTCTACTTAAAAACTAAGGGAAAGTCACGTGGTTACATCGAGAGACAAGAAATAACAGGCGCAGACGGATTACCTAACAACTTCAAAGTAGAGATAATTGACAACACAAAAGATACAGACTAATATTGTCTATAAACATCTACTTAATAGTCAACAAAAAATAGTAGTACAACAAGGAGGTACACGTAGTGGTAAAACATATAATGTACTATTGTTTATTATATTTGAATATTGTTTAAAGCAACAAGATAAAACTATAACAATCTGTAGAAAAACATTCCCAAGTGTTAGAGCTACAGTAATGAGAGACTTTATAACTATATTAAGACAATATGGTTTATATAGAGAAGAACACCACAATAAGTCTAATAGTGAATACAAATTAAATAACAACCTCATCGAGTTTATAAGTGTAGATCAACCACAAAAAATTAGAGGTCGTAAAAGAGATATATTATTTATAAATGAAGCTAACGAATTAGACTTTGAAGATTGGCAACAATTAGTATTTAGAACACAAGAAAAAATTATATTAGACTACAATCCATCAGATGAATACCATTGGATCTACGATAAAGTATTAGTTAGAGATGATGTAGAATTTTATAAGACAACATATTTAGATAATCCATTTTTAGAAAAGTCTATAATAAAAGAAATAGAATTACTAAGAGAAACAGACGAACAATATTGGCAAATATATGGATTAGGTGAGAAAGGCTTAAGTAAAGCAACTATATTTACTTATGTTGAGGTACCACATATACCACAAGATGCTGAGTTAGTTAGTTATGGAGCTGATGCAGGTTATACAAATGACCCTAGCACATTAGTTAGTGTATATAAGAAAGATCATAACTTATACATACAAGAACACTTATATCGTACAATGATGACAACTAGAGATTTAAGTGACCACTTCAGAGAAGTAATAGAAAACAAAAGAAGTCCTATATATTTTGATGCAGCAGAACCTAGACTTATAGATGAACTTAGGAGAATGGGACATAATATACAACCAAGCTTAAAAGGTAGAGATAGTATAAATGCAGGTATTGACTTATTGAAAAGATATAGAATACATATAACAAGTAGTAGTGATAATGCTATAAGAGAATTTAGAAACTATAAATGGTTAGAAGATAAAACAGGTAAGTTAACTAATAAGCCAGTAGATAAAAACAACCATATTATAGATGCTGTAAGATACGCAACTTATTCAATAATGAGTAGACCAAACTTTGGTAGGTATGCAGTTTACTAATCTCAAAAAATAATTAAAAAATGTTTATATATAATTATGAAAGTTAATCTAAGAATCCCAACAAGTTTAAATGATGTTACTTTAGCACAATATCAAGAGTTTGCAAAGTTAGAAAGCAAGTTAGATGAAACTAATGATGCGTCTATACAATTAAAGATAGTAGAGATATTTTGTAATGTACCAGAGATTGTAGTTAGAAATATGAAAGCTACAGACATAGCAGAAATTTGTGAGATAATAAATACTATGTTTGATTCACAACACCAGCTTATAAATAGGTTTACACATAATGGAATTGATTATGGTTTTATACCAGAATTAGATGATATGTCATTTGGAGAATATATGGACTTAGATTCATTCATAGGAGATAATGATAATTTGCATAGAGCAATAAATGTATTATTTAGACCAATAGAACATAGAAGAGGTAATAGATATAAAATAAAAGAATATAATCCAGACACAAGTGATATTGCTAAAGAGTTTCCATTAGATGTAGTTTTAGGTGCCATTGTTTTTTTTTACAATTTAGGCAAGGACTTATCTATAGTTATGATGAACTCTTTGGGCAAGAAGAACGAGATAGCTTTAGCACAGCATCTGCTTTCTCAGCCAAATGGGGATGGTTTAACGCACTCTATGGAATCGCTAACGGAGATATTACAAAATTTGAAAATATCACTAAACTAAATGTGCATCAATGTTTAACGTATTTAGAATATACAAAAGAGAAAAACGAAATAGAATCAGCAAGAATAAAAAACAAGTTTAAATGATACAACACTTATTAGGACTATGCGAATGTCATATAGGTATATCAGTAGTTTTTTTAGCAATTATAATTAAAACAATAATCAATGAGCCAAACAGGGATAAGAGGATTTTACCAATTAACAGAAACGATTAAGACACAACTCTTAAGTGATGTTAATGTAAATACAGTTACAACAGGAGATATATTTGACATAGACTTATCTAAGCAAAGTATATTTCCTTTATGTCATATTATAATTAACAATGTTACTACACAAGAACAAGTATTGTTATTTAACATAACTGTTATGGCTATGGATATTGTAGATGAAAGTAAAAATGAAACAACAGATATATTTGTAGGTAATAATAATGAGCAAGATGTACTTAATACACAATTAGCAGTATTAAATAAATTAGTAATGGTATTACGTAGAGGTACATTATATAGTGATAAATTCCAATTACAAGGAGACGCAACATTAGAACCTTTTTATGAAAGGTTTGATAATAGACTTGCTGGCTTTGCTGCAACAATGGATGTTTTAATTCATAATGATATTACAATATGTTAGCAGATAAGTATTTAAAAGATGAATTAAATAAGTTTGCTAAATATGTTATACAACAATCACGTAGCAATTTATCTAAAAGCAAAAAGAATGTATCTAAGGAACTATATAATAGTTTAGGGTATGAGATATCACAGAGTGGCTCAACAATATCTCTAGGCTTTGATATGGTTGATTATGGTAAGTTTCAAGACAGAGGGGTTAGTGGTACAGAAAAGAAATATAACACACCATATAAATACACAAACAAGATGCCACCAGCTAAGGCATTTGATAAATGGACTATTAGAAAGGGAATAGCACCAAGAGGCAAAGGTGGTAAGTTTGAAAAGAGAAAAGGATTGAATTACGCAATAGCTAAATCAATATATAAGAAAGGAATAAGACCAAGTATGTTTTTTACAAAGCCTTTTGCTGCTGCATTTAAGAGATTGCCAGATGAATTAGTAGAAGCATACTCAATAGGGATAGAAAAACAAATACAAGTAAACATAAGCAAATGAGCAAGATAAACGCAAGAAGTCCATTTTACATATCAATAACTGCAACTAATTTAACAAGCTGTAAGTTAGAGTTGTTTATATATACAGGAACACAAACAACTAACAGACCAACAACAGCTACTTATACACTACAATCATTTGCAGTAGAAGAAAGATGTACTTTTGAAATAGCAGAGTTAGTAAGAGATTACTTTACTAATACATTTGATGGAGATTATGCAAGTGAGATATTATGGGTAGATTATAGAACTACTGAAACACACCAAAATGATATTCAACCTACAAGTAGCTTTGCACAGTTAAAAGGATTCTATGGTTATGGCTTTTTTGAAGATGGTATAAACCCAACTAACAATCAAGGGTTATTACAGTCTAACACTACTATAGTTAAGTTAGATGATGCACCAGCTACAATAGCTGTAGACACCTCAACAACAACACAAGTAACATACGAGCTTAATGGAGATATAGTATATACAAAAGCTATTAGTTCAAATTCAGTATCTACAACACAAATAGAGTACGTTACAAATGGTATAAATGGCTCTGATGAGTTTGAGGATAGAGTAATACAAGATGGTGGTACTTTTGAGGGTAGTTCTTGTTTAGATGCTTTTAGTGATGAGTTTACTTTATTTGACTTTGACACAATATATGTAGATACTACAAGTGGTGTTACTAAGCTAACTGTAAAGAATGAAACTGAATGTAAGTTTACACCTTACAAAATAACATTTATAAATAAGTTTGGTAGCTTACAAGATATATGGTTTTTTAAACGTACTAATGAAGTCTTAACAACTAAAACAGAAAAGTTTAAAAGAAACATAATTAGTAGTGCTACTTATAACATAAGCAACCATCAAGATAAAACACTTACAAAGAATGGTAAAGAGAAACTAACACTAAACACAGGATATTATCCAGAGGCTTATAATGAAGTATTTAAAGAAATGCAATTAAGTGAGGATTGTTGGATAGAAATAGATTCTAAGACTTTACCGATACAAGTAACAAGTAGCTCTTTTAATTACAAGACACAACTTAACGACAAGATAATAAATTATACAATAGAAGTTGAATTTGCTTTTGACACTATAAATAATGTACGCTAATGCAGATAATAGAACTATACATAAGAGATGGAGTTTTTACTCAACAAGCTGTTGCTACAAGCACTTCTGCAAGTAACTTAGTTGATGCTAACGCAAACTTTACATCTACTGTTAAGGTAGGATATATTGCTTTTAATGAAACAGATGGAACTTCTGCAAAAATAACAGCAGTTACAAGTAATAGTCAATTAGCTTTGTCTGCTGATATATTTACAACAGGACAACAATATTTAATTAAAAGTGATTTTAAAAGACTTGATTTATTTGAGGATGAAAGTGTAAGCATAACGGATTCTATAAAAAACGTAAGGGATGTAGCAAAAATATTTACTCCTTTTTCTCAACAGTTTAACGTACCAGCTTCAAAGCATAATTCTAAAATATTAAGACATTATGAGGATAGTGATATATTAAATAGCTTTGATGCAAGATATAAAGTAGATGCACTTATAAAACTAAACGGAAGTGATTATAAAAAAGGTAAAATAAGATTAAGTAGTGTATCACTAAAAAACAATAAACCTCACGCTTATAAATTAATATTTTTTGGAGAAACTATTGAACTGAAAGATATACTTGGTGAAAGTATGCTAAGTGATTTAACATACCCAAGTAATTTGAATTTCGCTTATAATCACGCTACTATATTTCCAATGTTTAGAGATTCACCAACTGATGTGTGTTTTCCTTTAATAACTCATACTAAAAACATGAGATATAATAATAATGCTTACGTTTCTTCAACTCCAGTAGCTGGACAAAAGATAAATTACAGAGATATAAAACCAGCTATAAAGGTAAGGCAAATAATAGACGCTATAAGAAATACACCTAACATTGAAATAGACTTTACAGGAGAGTTTTTTAATAGTGAGGATTTTAACAATCTTTATCTATGGATGCACAGGGAAAAAGGCTTTATGAGTAATGCACCAGAGGGAGGAGGATTAAATGTGTTAAGAGGGCATTTTCATTTACCAGATGATACTGATGCTAATTTAAGTTTAATAAGTGGAGATGAAATGCGACCTTTATTTGGTGAAGCACCTAATATTATTTTTGGAGGTGGTATAAGTACATCTTTAACTTTTAATATTACAACTTCATCAGCTGATACTACTTTTAATTTAAGGGTATATCGTTCTTCTATTACAATAGGAGAATTAGATTTTACTTTACCAGAACAGAATATTATAAACGAAGAGCTTACAGGACAAACATCTTATAGTATACTTCATAATTTTGGTGCTAATAGTTCTGTTGTTAATGTATTTATAGAGGTTACATCAACTAACTCTTTTAATATTTCCTCATTTGAAATTTTAGCATTAAAACCAACTGTAGGCTCTGGAACATATGAGTTAGATAGTTTATCAGTTGCAAATAATGTTGAGATAAATAGGCAAATGCCTAAAATAAAAACTTTTGATTTTATTACTAATCTGTTTAAGATGTTTAATCTTGTAGCTTATAAAGATGGTACACAAATACGAGTATTGCCTTTAAATGACTTTTACGCTGAGGGAATTTCTTATGATATAACAAGATATGTAGATACAACTAAAAATTCTATAGGTAAAGTATTACAATTTAAAAACTTTGATTTTAACTTTAAGAGTAAAAAAAGTTATTTAGTTGTAAAATCAGACGAGCTACAAGCTGATAATTTTGGTGGAATTGAGTATGGAATACCAGAGGCAGATGGTGGAGATTATAAAATAGAATTAGATTTTGAGAAAATGATGTTTGAAAAGCTATCTGATGAAGTTGATAGCGATACAACAACTATTTGTCAAGGTGCTATGTTAGACAAAGATTTTAACCCAACAATAGGTAAGCCATTATTATTATATATAGTTAATCAAACTGCAACTCCAACATTTTTGTTTGAAAATGTAGATGGTGGTACAGACGAAACTGTTTCGACATATAATAGACCAAGTCAAGTATTTGTTTCTAGTGGCGCTGTTGCAGATGCTTCATCATCTTTAAATTTTGGACTTGAGCAAGATGAGTTCTTTTTAGAGCCTAAAGGTACAAACCTATTAGAGAAATATTATTTAGATTATGTAGCAAGTGTGTTTCATCCACAAGCGAGAATAAATAAATTAGATGCTTACTTACCATTACATATTATTTTAAACTATAACTTAAATGATAAATTCATTATAGGTAATAAACCTTATAGAATAAACTCAATAAAAACTAATTTACTAACAAATAAAAGTTCTTTAGAATTATATAGTTTATCGCAAAGTATAACAGCTATAGAAAATAATCAATCAGCAAGTTTAGGTAGATTAGCAAGTCTTAATGTTACAGTTAAAGGCTCAGACTTTATTACTATTGGGTGGACTGCTTTACCAAATCCTGTAGCTAATAATATTACTGGTTATGATTTATATGTAGATGATACATTTTCTCAAACTTTACCAAATACAACTGTAGCTAAAAAAGTAACAGGTTTACAAAGCGAGATAACATATAAGTTTGCAATTAGAGTAAGATATACTATAGGTGGTGTTGTTTCTTTTTCAAATGATACAATAGCATATGGTACAACTTTACCAGCACCTACTGCTCTTGCAGAAAACGGAGATACACTAATAACTGAACAAAGTGATACAATAATATTAGAATAATGATAAAGAATATATTAGAACTTTTAAAATACGCAAACGGAGAAACAGAAAACATCCGTATAGCACAAGGTAAATATAAACTACCTTTAACTATAAGAGAGGGATATAAAGCACTTAAACAAGAAATACAATGGCGATAGAGAAAACAATATTAATAGACGTAGATAGCAAAGATGCTCAAAAGAGTATAGATTCATTAGACAATGGACTTACAGGACTTGACAAAAGCGCAAAAAAAGGTGCTAAAGGTGTAGGTGGGGTAACTAAGGCTTTTAGAACTCTTGGTACTGCTATGAAAGCTGCTGGTATTGGTTTAGTCATTGCTGCTTTAGCAAAGCTATCTGATATATTTATGCAAAACCAAAAGGTTGCTGATTTATTTAATACAGCATTTGAAGCAGTAAGTATAGCTTTTAATGACTTTGTAAATTTTATAGTAAACAACACATCTGGAGTAGTAGATTTTTTTAAGGCTATATTTGAAAACCCTAAACAAGCACTTAAAGATTTTGCAGAGGCTTTTAAGAAAAATATACAAGAAAGATTTGAAAGTTATTTAGATACGCTTGGTTTTTTAGCAAGTGCAGTTAAAAAAGTATTTAGTGGGGATTTTGCTGGTGCATTAGAAGATGTGAAAAGTGCTGGTAAAGAAAGTATAGATGTTTTAACTGGTGTAAATAACTCAGTAGATAAAGCTAAAGTAGTTATAGAAAAAACTACTAATGCTGTTGTAGATTATACAAAGAAAACTATAAAATCTGCTAAAGAAAATGTAAAGCTTGCAAACGCAGCAGAGTTAGCAGCTGTTAAAAATCAAGGTCTTATTGAAAAATATGATAGACAAGCAGAACAACTTAGACAAATAAGAGATGATGAAAGTAAGAGTATTGAAGAAAGAATAAAGGCAAATGAAGATTTAGCTAAAGTTTTAGATGACCAAGAAAAAGCTATGAAAGAAAATGCTGCAATAGCTGTAGCATCTGCAAAAGCCGAACTTGATAAAAACAAAGAAAATATACAGTTACAAAAAGCCTATTCAGAAGCGTTAAACGAACAAGCAGCAATAGAGGCTCAAATAACAGGTTTTAGAAGTGAACAACAAACAAATGCTAATTCTTTGTTAAGAGAACAAAAAGATTTACAAAACGAACTTGCTTTAATTGGTAAAAGCGAAAGAGATATACAAAGAGAAGAACTTAAGCAACAATACTTAGAGCAAAAAGAACTAATAGATAGAGAGGTAACAGATGAAATAGAAAAAAACAATTTATTGTTAGTTGCTGAAGAAGATTATAAAACTAAACTAAAAGAATTAAATGATGGGTTTGACGCAGAAGATATAGCTACCAAAAAAGCTAATGCAGACGCTAAAAAGAAAATTGATGATGCTACAAAAAATGCACAGATAGAAAATGCTGAAGCTGTTGGTGGTGCTATTGGTACTTTAGCTGGTATTGCTGGAGAGGGTACTGCTGCTGGTAAAGCCTTAGGTGTTGCTTCTGCAACAATAGATACTTATGTAGGTGCAAATAAAGCGATAGCAAAAGGTGGATTTGCTGGTATTGCTCAAGCCATAGCTATTATTGCAACTGGTTTATCTAACGTTAAAACTATATTAAGTACAAAAGTACCAAAGCCTACTGTTGGTGGTGTATCTACTGGCGGTGGTGGAGAAGCTACTCCAGCCTTACCATCTCCCCCATCATTTAACATAGTAGGTGCTACTGAAACAAGTCAATTAGCAGATGCTATAGGTGGTCAAACCCAACAGCCAGTACAAGCTTATGTAGTTGCTAATGATGTAACAACTGCACAGAGCTTAGAAAACAATATTGTAGAGGGTGCAACTTTAGGATAAAAACAAAAAAAATTAAAAACTATTATATATTAGTATGAGAATAGTAGAACTTATTTTAGACGAAGAACAAGAGATAGGGATAGAAGCTATAAGTGTAGTAGAAAATCCAGCAATAGAAGAAGATTTTATTGCACTCAAATCACAAGAATTTAAACTTGCAGAGGTAGACAAAGAGAAACGTATTTTAATGGGTGCTTTACTTATTCCAAATAAGCCTATATACAGACGAAACGGAGAAGATGAATACTATATATACTTTTCAAAAGATACTGTATTAAAAGCTTCTCAAATGTACTTAATGCAAGGTAAACAAAATAATTCAACTTTAGAACATCAATACGAGTTAAACGGGTTGAGTCTAGTTGAATCTTGGATAGTAGAAGATAAAGTACATGATAAATCAGTTAAGTATGGCATGGATTTACCCTTAGGTACTTGGGTAGGTGCTGTAAAAGTAAACAACGACAAGATTTGGGAAGAGTTTGTTAAGACAGGTAAAGTGAAAGGATTTTCTATAGAAGGTTACTTTGCAGACAAAATGGAAAGACCAAAAGAAGCTATAAATGATTTTAGTAGTGATAGAATATTACAGGAAATAGATCAAGATGAAGGTGAGTACTTATTAGGTCAAGTTAAGGCTATTATTAAAAATGATAAACGTGTTAAAGATGGTAAGAAGATGATTCTTGAGAGTTATACTGATTACCCAAGCGGAGTTAAAAATAATGCAAAGAGAGGCTTAGAATTAAATGAAAAGGTAAATAATAAATGTGCAACACAAGTAGGTAAAGTAAGAGCACAACAATTAGCGCAAGGTAAAGCTATAAGTGTTGAAACAATAAAACGTATGTATTCTTATTTATCTAGAGCTGAAACTTATTATGATGAAGGAGATACAAAAGCGTGTGGTACTATCTCATATTTATTGTGGGGTGGTAAAGCTGGAAAACGTTGGGCTGAAAGTAAATTAAAAGAATTAGATTTAATAGACTTAAAAGCTCCATGTCATGATGGTTACGAACAATATGGAATGAAAATGAAAAATGGTAAATTAGTACCAAATTGCATACCAATTAAATGAGAAAAATATTTAAAAGATTTATAACACCAAGTAAAACTAGTCCAAAAGGAGGAAGAAGAGCTTGTTTATGTCAAGACAATACTTATTCTATAAAGTGCTGTGATGGTAGTTTACATGCACAAGGTATAGGTAGTATATCAAGGCAATCATTTTATTTATTACAAGAAAACACATTTAACTTACTTCAGGAAAATAACGGAAAAATAATTTTATAATGTCAGATAAAAAAATATCACAATTAAATGCTATTACAGACCTAACAAATAATGATGAGTTTGTTGTAGTAGATAGTGGAGAAACAAAAAAAATATTATTCTCTAATTTACAAAAAGAAATTGTAAACTATTTAGCACCTACAAGTATTACAGTAAGTGCTACTAATAATGTAGATTTAGACAGTTCTACATTTCATAATTCCGAAATAATAAAACTAAGTTGGTCTGGTGGTGCTGGTAATATGACTATGACTTTACCAGATTGTACATCTGCAAACAATACTAATAGAGCAATGAGATTTATTAGCGATAGTACTTTTAGCACTAATACAAGGGTTTATTTAAAACCAGCAACAGGTCAAAATTTAGATGGCAGTACAAATTATTATGAAATTAATAAATCTTATGAGGGAATTAAGGTATGGAGTGATGGAACTGAATGGTTTATAATACAGAAAAAAGCTTAAATAAAAATGCAAAATTAATTTTTAACACTTATATATTAATATGAACACGAATGATATGATTAGTAAAATCAAAGAAGTTCTAAACTTATCCGAAGAAGTTAAGTTAGAACAAATGAAACTAGAAAATGGTACTGTTTTAGAAGCAGAATCATTTGAGGCTGGTAAAGAAATCTTTATTGTAACAGAAGACGAAAAAGTAGCTGTACCAGTAGGAGAATACGAAATGGAAGATGGTCGTATTCTAATAGTAGCAGAAGAAGGTCTTATTGCTGAAATCAAAGAAGCTGGAGAAGAAGAAGAAGAAGTAGAAGAGGTTGAAGCAAAAGAAGAAGAAGAAAAAGAAGAAATGGGATATGCTACTAAAGAAGAATTAGCTGAGGTTAAAGAGATGATTGAAGAAATCAAAGCTATGTTAGAGCCTAAGGAAGAAATGAGCGAGGAACTAAATGCTGATGAGTTAGGGAATCTTATGACTGAGGAACTATGCAAACACGACAAAGTTGAGTTAAGCGAAGTACCAGAAGAAGTAAAACAAGAACTAAGTGAACCAGCTGCTGAACCTATTCAAGCAAATCCAGAAGCTAAAACTGTAAAACATAATTTCAAGTATGCTACAAAAAGAAAAACTAGTACACTTGATAGAGTAATGAATAAAATAATTAACAACTAAAAATTAAATAAAATGCCAAATCCAACAATTACTGGTTCTTCATATGCTGGAGAATTTGCTGGGAAGTACTTAGGTGCTGCCCTATTATCTGCTTCAACATTAGATGCTGGAGCTATATCAATCTTGCCTAACATCAAGTATAAAGCTGCTATGAAAGTAGGTGCTTTTTCTAACTTAGTTCGTTCAGCAGATTGCGATTTCGATGCTACTACTTCTGGTCTTACATTGACTGAGAAAGTATTAACTCCAACTGAGTTACAAGTAAACTTACAAATTTGTAAAAAAGAATTACATTCTGATTGGGAAGCTGCTCAGATGGGATTCTCTGCTTTTGACAGTTTACCTCCATTATTTTCTGATTATGTAATTTCAAGAGTTGCAGCAGAAGTTGCTCAAGCTACAGAAAACTCTATTTGGAGTGGAGCTGCTGGAGAAGGAAACTTTGACGGTTTTTCAACTTTATTAGCTGCTGACGGTACTGTTGTAGACGTCGCTGCTGGAGGTGCTATTACAACTACTAACGTTATTGCTAAATTAGGAGCTATGGTAGATGCTGCTAACGCCGCTGTATTAGGAAAAGAAGATTTAACTCTTTATGTTTCTAATAATATTGCAAGAGCATACATTAGAACTCTTGGTGGTTTTGTTGCTACTATTGGTGCTAATGGTGTTGATAACAAAGGAACTACTTGGTATAACGGAGGTCAATTAACTTTTGAAGGTATCAATATTTTTGTAGCTCAAGGATTAGGAGATAACAAAGCTGTATTAGCTCAGAAGTCTAATTTATTCTTTGGCACTGGTCTATTGAATGATAGAAACGAAGTTAAAGTTATTGATATGTCTGACATTGACGGTTCTCAAAACGTAAGAGTTGTTATGAGATATACTGCTGGTGTTCAAACTGGAATAGGTTCAGATATTGTTTACCTATCATAATAAATTAAATTAACTAACATAAAGAGGGTGGGCAAAAACTGCCTACCCTTTTTTATTAAAACAAAATAACTATGGCTTGTGCAATAACAAAAGGTAGAGGGGTTGGATGTAAGACTGCCTTTGCTGGAATTAAAAATATTTACATCTTAGATTATAGTGCTACTGTAGCTGCATTGTCAGATTCAAGTGGAAC
>Ga0181416_1000029_pt1 | contig 30596 bp, 26 predicted proteins | sample 39SPOviralmetaG_FD_130141 | JGI IMG/M metagenome (GOLD analysis project Ga0181416, IMG submission 130141) | Marine viral communities from the oligotrophic San Pedro Time Series (SPOT) site, San Pedro Channel, CA, USA - 39 SPOT_SRF_2013-01-16 | ecosystem: Environmental > Aquatic > Marine > Strait... | reverse complement strand
GGGACTTAGGGGTTAGTCCTATCCCCCCAGATGGTCTCATAAAACGTCTGCCCCTTATCGCCGAGTAAAATAAAATTGATTTGGATTTGAGGTTATATTGATTTAGCATTATCATCACAAGATGGCATCCCAACCGACCTACGCACAACTGAAAAAGAACAACACCATTCTCGCAAAACAAAAAGCATTTGCGTGGGCGAAGATGTATGAGATGGAGGCAGAACGATTTGAAGAACGGATGGCATCCTACAACCAACTCCACGAGCAACTGACGGATGACGCAACGGAGGACATCCCCTTACACCTAATGACGGTTATTAGGGATTTGTATGAAAAAGCAAAAGAACACGTCGAATGCTCTATCTGCTTAGAGGTTATTTCTAAGGAGACCTTAGACATTACCCACTGCGGACATACATTTCACAAAGACTGTATCAAGACCCTTAAGGATACCGCCAAGGCACACGGCGAAACCGCCAACTGTCCGTGCTGTCGTAAGGGTTTGAGGTGGTGAATAAAAAATCATAAAACTACAAAAAAATTAAAAAACAAATAAAAAAAAACACACAAAAACGTCTGCCTTCTATCGCCGAGTGGGGACTTAGGGGTTAATCCTATCCACCAGATGGTCTCACAAAACGTCTGCCCCTTATCGCCGAGTAAAATAAAATTGATTTGAGATTTTGCCCCATACCAATTAGTATTATCATCCAGTATGAGTGCCAACCAAATCCAACAACCAAACCTTGACGTGCCAGTCGTTGCCAAGGGTCGTGGGCGACCAAGAAAAACTGTCTTCAAAAAAAAGAATGAGGTGAAGAGCGATGAAATCGTATCTGCCAGTGATGCCGAGGGCGATAGTGCTAACGAGGCGATTAGCGATGTTGCGTCATCGGTGGAGGATGAGGACGAAGAAATCGTATCCGCTGACGAGACCGATGGGACTATCGCCGAGGGGACATCGCCAGAGGCAGAAACGGTTGTTGTCGGTGAGAAGACAAAAGAAAAAACTACAAAATATTCTGTTGCCGAGATTGCCGAGGTTGAGAAAATCACATCCACGAATGACGAACAGTTGGTGCTAACACGCAGACAACTGGATATCGCTATCGAGCAAGAACGCCTTAAATCTAAGGAGGGTGGCACTCGTGGTGAGAAGGCATCCTTCAAGGTGATGGGTCAATTCGACAAATCATATTTCTTAGAACTACAGAACCAATACAAGCAAGAGAGCGGTGCTGTCTATACGCTACAAGCATTTCAGTCAGCAATCGACTACTGGATGTTTAAGCATATCAACATCGGCAACGCTTATGCGAGGTCTGCTGGGAACTTGAAAACAAAAGAAATGAAGAAGGGTGGGACTAAGGTGGTCGGTGTGGAGATGCCGTCTGGGTTCTGGGAAAATGATTTCTTGTGTGGGTTTCTCACATCTGCCGAGGGCAAGGAGCAACTCGAGGTCGCCGAAGAGACTATGAGGGTCAAACGCAAAACCACGACGAACTCTGCTAAGACTAACAAGACCAAGGAGGGTAGGTCTAAGAATGTCAAGGATGCCTTTGCCAATATGAGTGCCGAGGAGAAGGCAGAAATGATTAAGCAACTGCTGGGTGGTGAATAATCATATCTGTTTAGAATTATAAAATTATAAAATTATAAAAAAATTATAAAAATATATAAAAAAAAAACTCAAAAAACGTCTGCCTTCAATCGCCGACTGGGGACTTGTCAAAATTCTGTAATCTGTGGGTGTGGCAAAAATATCACAAGGGTGGTGTCGGCGATATGGGGTAGATGTATTTTTAATAAGAACCCAGACGCAAAACGTCTGCCCCCAATCGCCGAGTAAATAAAAATTGATTTGTAAAAATTGATTTAAACAAATCTTATATTATATATACAACAAGAGATGGCGAATATTCACACACTAAACGATGTGCCGACAACACCAACTGCCGATATGACTAACGCTGAACCACAGTATCAACCTACTAAAGACTATCTACATAACCTTAAGAAAATGATTAAGATGATGAAGGATAACAAACACGTAGGTAATCTACTACCATTTTTCACAGACACTGAGACTAAGAAACCAGCACGTGGTATATTATTTTCGACAGAGCATCCAGCACATAGGCGGTGGGATGAGAAAAAATTATATCGCTGGATACGACAAGAAATGTATGAAGAAGAATATGGTTTAGGATTTTTCATCTCTGGCGGTATCGGTGTGCTGGATTTCGATTGTGAAGAAGATATGAAATGGTTTATCCAAGAATTTGAGATTGAAGAAGATACGTATTTCATTTCACAAAACCTTGGTAAGCATAACTGCTCGTGCGACAAGGAGCGAGAACATACATATCATTTATATTTTGAGATGGATGATTTCTGGCATTCTAAAACAAAAAAAGTTTCTTGTATTTATGCTGACGACGGTAAGACTAAGCGTCATATCGATTTTCTACGGTGTAGCGAGAAGGGGACACCACACGTTATTAAATGCCCTACTGGTGCTGGTGAAAGGGTATGGAGACAACGACCTAAGGATGGCATAATTAAACCACTAAATATTATCATTAGCAACTATTTTAAAAATAATTGGGTTATGTCTAAGCGTGAAGAATTCGCAGAGCATCGTTCGATGAAACTGATTGATTTGTGCGAGAGTATCAATCCAGACGATATCACTAACAATGATTTGGAAATGATTGTTAGAGAATTGTTAGGACAAGGCATCGACGCTGAGATTATTATGAATTATACACTATTTGTTCGTAAAGAAAATACATTCACTAATCGTGTAGGTGCTGGTAGCACTAAAGAATACACCGATGAAGAGCATATCCGCTGGATTACAAATATAATGGATACGTTTATCCCAGACGGACTGAGACGGACTACCACTATATTTTCAAAATCACGCAACAATATGACAAAATATAATGAGATTGATACAAAATGGTTGAATAAATATGGGACTGAATTTGACACAAACTATTTAAAAGATTTGTCATTTTCTACCACGATGACTACCGATGAAAAACGTAGAAAAATGATTGACTACTATAATCATTTCTTCGTTATCACTACTGGTATGAAAAAAAATGGTATATATTTTAAAAAGTTTCACAACGATGGCACTATGCGAGAGGTTGGATTGTATCAAGACCCTTCACAGTTTCAGCAGTTCGCTGGGATTATGATGCGGATTGATGATGAGGGCAAACAGGTCAATACCGCTAAGCACTGGTTCGGTGCTAAATCTATCACATACGATAAGGTTGTGTTTAAACCCTATGGCATTAAGCGTAATGAAAGAATTAAAATTAGTCCTAACGAATTTAATACATTTAGTGGATTAAAAATGAAATATCTACCTAACTACAATAAACCAGAATTCAACGATTTGGGCGATAGAATACATCATCATATTTCGGTAGTGCTATGCTGGGATAACAAAACAAAATTCGGTGTTGATGAAAAATTATATAAATTCTATCGAGCGTGGTTGTATAAAATGATTGTTCTTGGTGAGCGAACACATATCGCTCTTGTTAATTATTCTAAACAAAAAGGTGTCGGTAAATCTATGCTCTCGTCTGGGTTGATGAACCACGTTGTTGGTAAAAATCTCAGTATGCTTAATAGCAGTTTCAGTAAATTGATTAAGGACACATTCACCGATTATTGGGAGGATTGTATCCTTGCGACCTTGGAAGAAATGCCACAGTATTCTGGCGACAAAGATAGTAAAACTGGTTGGGATTTTTGTAAAGCACTAACGACTGAGGACAATATGAGTTCTCGTGGGTTTATGACCGCACCAGATAAAATGGATATCTGGGTTAATCTTATCATCAACACTAATCATTTCTACTCGATAGACCCAGGATTTATGGAGCGACGAGCGTGTGTTAATATTATAAATCCTTGCTACAAAGATGATAACGAATATTTTGCGAAATGTGCTCCAGCATTCGATAGTTATGACGGATGGCAAAATTATATTCACCGATACCTTATTGGTGGATATGGCGAATTCAGTGATACAAAGGTTGAACCTATGGAATGTTTAATCCCAGACACTAAATACAGAAAAATGCTTAATGCCAGAGGCAGTGATAGTGTTATCTATTTCTTCAAGGAACTGTTCGAAAATATGGCAGACCCAGACACACCAGAAGAACCTTACAAAAGATTGTTAGAAGGCACACCAAAACGGTGGAGCATAAAACAATTGTTTAAAGCATTTAATGTGTTTAAGGAAGAGAATGGCGTTAGTGATATGTCATATAAAACAGTTGATGATTTCGAAAAGGCGATGATGGTAAAATTTGAGATTGACATTCTATCGTTAAATAATACGACCAAACGTGAAAAAAAGCAGTATGAGGGACAGACTGTGAAAACTACACCAACAGTATTTAGAGACGGACGTGTCGGTAAATGTATTCAAATTGACGAACAGTTAATATCAGCAATTCTATCAGTTGTTAAGCATAAGCAGATTTCTACCACTGATGCCTTATCGCTTACAGATGAAGAGATTTTGGAGACCTTTGAAGACCCATCAAAATATTTAAATTGTATGGGAGACGCTGGATTTCTTGATGAGAGCGATGATGAAGGGAGGGATGGTCTTGATATTTAATTGTTGTAAATAAAACCATTTAAAAAATTAGTGTATATATTATATAATAACAATGGCAACTCGCCAACCCCAACGTCGTAATAACAGTATTTCTTACACGATTGAAGTATCGACACCTACTGGGGATATGATTTATGTTGATAATATCCCTAACCTTAATGAAGTTGCTATGAATATAAATAAAAAATTCTTTAATTCTTTTGACGTAGTTTCACGTGCTATGGTTAATAACTGGTTGTATTATCCCCAACAACCCAGACGTGCCTTTGCCAATAATTTTAATATCCGTAAATGTGCTTGTTAAATCTAACTATATTTTTAATTGATAGAACTAACCAAAATTTTAATTCTGTGAAATGTGAAATGTGAAATGAGATTTTATTTTTTTTAGTGATTATTCTGTAGATATGACCCAACACATTTCACAAATATTAAACTACCGATAGTCCTAACGACGCACAAGTCCGTAATCGGCGATAAGGGGCAGAAGAACTACCACCCCCTATCCCATTTAGTCTTCAATCGGTCTTTGTATAATTTTTTGTTTAGTGCTTCTCTTTTTTTAGCATCACTCTTATCCTTTGCTTTTTTTATTTCGGCGAAACTTTTATCTGGTTCTGGTTTCTTCAAAAATATTTCTTTTTGGTTATCTGCTGGACGACCCCTTTTCTCAATTTCACCAGTCAATCTATCATATCCCTTTGTATTCTTTTTCAGTTCTTTTTGATTAAACACAAAATCACTATTGACCGCTAACGAGTTATTATCATATCCCACTACCCTTGTCTGTTGTTGTCTCGAGTGGGGAACGCCAAACGAAGAGCAATCCTTATCATTAAATTTTCTAACATTTTGAACCACACCGCCAACGTTGGGGTCTTTGATTTCATTTTTTTTTCTAAACATATAGTAATATGAAAGAAAAAAAAACCGATAAACCTACCGAAGGAAATAACAGCATTAAAAATAATGCTACTGGTGGTGGTGGTGATGGTGAAATGTTCTCTAAGGGGGTAGATTTAAATGTTTATACGATTTTGAAAGACGATGAGAAACCGACTTGGACGAGAGAGATACCGAAACCCCTACCAGGTTCTGGTGGTGAATGCTTCGTTATGACGTTAGTTGGACCACGCAGTAGTGGTAAATCGGTAGTCATAAACAATTTAATTTTAAGAGATGAGATGCTAAGGGGATTGTTCGAACAAATTTTAATTATTAGTCCTACAATTCATAGTGATAGCAGTAGTCGTTATCTAATAGCAGAGGCAGGAAAGGAAAACGTTTATGAAGCATATAGTGAAGATATAATACAAGGTTTAATCAATAGTGTTAAAGAAAAAGATAAAAACGAACGGTCTATGAAACTGATTATTCTTGATGACGTTATTGGTTCTATCCCTAAATACAATTCTTTGATATATAACCTTACCAGTAAGGCAAGGCATTGGTCTATATCGATGATTATATCGACACAAAATCTACGAGAATTACCGCCAGTCTGTAGAAATAACACTACACACTGGGGATTTTTTCGGTCTGGTAATTTAAAAGAAGTTGAGAAGATGTTAGAAGAGATGGGGTCGCTTGGTTCTAAAGAAAATTGTTATGCCTTATATCAACACTGTGTAGAAGAACCACATAAATTTATGTATATTGATGAAAAATACCAAGTATTTAAAACATTCACAGAACACGTATGGTCTAAATTCACAGACGATGGACGTTATAATACAGATTTTGTAGGTGGAGGTGGTAATTCAATTGAGGACGAGAAAAATGCTGAAAATAAAATCTCTGCTAATAATAATAAAGATGGCATCAGTAAATGATTTTAATAGTCGTATCAGCGGATTAAAAGGACGTGGTGATTACAGTGATAGTATGGATAAGGCAGTTAGCGATAGAATGAATATGCTTAAATCGTTAGAACCAGATGTAGGGGCACAGAAAACACAAGAAACAGAAGTTAAGGGAACTGAAGCAGTAGGAGCATTAAAGACTATCAGTGATGTTAAAGACGCATCACAAAAAATACAAAAAGGTTATGGTGCTATTAAGGGTGGAGCACAAGCAGTATCAAATCTGGTTCAAGGGAAGGGAGGCAACGGAGTTGCTACTAACGCACCAGTAAAGGCAGACCCTATTAAAGATGATAACGCCCCAAAATTAGATGACGCAACACTACCACGTGGCAATCCCAGTGGAGCAACCAGTCATTTAGAAAGTGCCGTTAGCGGTAATGAACCAGCATTTAAGGGATTAAATCTGGGGGATGCTGATACTAAGGATTTATTTAATTTTAGTGATACTGTTGGTAGGTCGAGAGATGTGGCAAATGGTATTCAATCATCAACGAAGGTTAATCCTATGAATGTTTCAAATGCTTTGACCCAAGGAGATAAAGATATGTCAAATGTCAGCAATAGTTTAAAAGGTGCTGGTAATTTATTAAAAAATTCTACTGGTGATTTAGCATCAACAAGCACTAACCTTCATTCTGCCGTTAGTGCTGGAGCAAAAGTGGCGGAGGAGGGAGCAGAGGTTGGTGCTAAGGCACTCGCTGGTGCTTCTGCCGTTGCTGATGCCTTAGGACCAGTCGGCGACCTTATCGGTTTAGGTATGGCGGTGTATGGTGGCATTAAATCTAAATCATATTTTAAGAGACAGCAAGATGCGAACACAACCGCTCAACAAGCAGTAGCGACACCAGCAAGAAGCAGTGCCACACCCACAACAAATGTTTCATTAGATACAAGCAAAATGGGACAATCGATGGGACAATCACATTATTAAATAGTTATTTTGTTATTTTTATTTTCTTTGTTAATACTAATAAAATGGTTTTAATTTCAGTTCAATCAGTAGAAGACGATGTGGGATATGAATTCAAAAATGATTTTGCCGAGAGCATTATTATAAACCCTAATAGTAGTATTCAACTATTAAATTGCCAGTTCGAAAGACGTGCCGATTTTGTGGTGCTCGATGATGGCAACCAATTTCAAATTCAAGTAGGCGGACCAACTAAACCCTTAGACGTTATAACTATTAAGGCAGATACATATACAGCACAAAGTCTAAGTGCCGAAATACAAATACAATTAAATAATACATATCATAATTTAGGTCATAATTTTGAGGTGGATTATGATTACACAAATAAAAGATTTGTTATTACTGATAACTACCAGTTGAACCAATTAGCACTAACGACCACCCTTAGTTATGATAATATTAACCCCACATATCAAGAAAGTGCTGACGCTGTCCCAGTTGATGATTTTGGCAGAGTTGATTTTAGTGATATTACAAGGTCTAAAACAAATTACGTAGGGTCTTCGGCAAGAATTGAAACAACGGTAGTGCCTTCTTTGGCACAAGGTGGTAGTCAAGCAGTATGGGAGATACATACCGATAGTGCTATCTACCCCCCATCGTGTGCTGGTGTAGTTGATGCCGATGGAACTGATTTAGAAACTAACGGATTTATGATAGGATTATCGAGAACCTTTGGCACAGACACCACCGCCCCATCAACTGGTGTCAAACAAATCGCTAATTCTTCTAATAGTGAGTGGGTAGTTGCTGGTATATGCTTTTATGCCGATAGAACGTCAGTTGCTAAAGTGTTGTTTATTGAAAACGGACAAGATATTGGAGCACCAGAAAAACACGCAGTAATGAGTGGAGATAATTATAGAATTATATTATCACCAGAAGGAAATGACGGACAAGGCAAACCAATATATCAATATAAACGAGTTGGCGGTGAATGGACTAATTTTTTTATGACTGGTAGCGAACAGTATTTAACCTACATAGATTGGAGTGGGGTAGAACTACACCCTTTTGTAGGATGTGATGTGCCAGACACTAACGACAGACCCTTAATATCAAATTCATTAACAATTTACGGACAAAATCAAACATCAGTTGTAGATATAACTGCTGGTAATACTAACGAACGAATTAAAAATCACGCTTTTAATGGTGGTTCAGTCTTAACGAAAACGGTTGCTGGAGCGGTTGGTGCTAAGGATACTGCTAATACTGGGATGATTACACAACCTATCAACGCTGATACATATTCAACATTATCATTTAAATTGCCAACAACTACTACTGCCGATTTTTATGTTAGTGTTATAGACGAACAAAAACGAACCCTTAACCAGATAGCACAAGGGAACGGTGATGATGATTTAGGAGTTGCTGACCCAGCGTGGGGGAATACAGTTCAAAACAGTAATGGATTGGAAGCAACTGTTGGTGGTGGTGAGGATAATTTTAATCCAGCGTTATGCTCTTTTAGATTTAAAGCGTGGGACGGTGATGGTGATAGAGTTGCCCCCAAAAATAAAATTTATTATAGATTAGACCAAAATTCATTTCAAACCGAAAGTAATAATAGCATTATCGAAGATACGTGGGGAACTGCTAACCCAGATGGGACATTCGATTGGACTGCGAACCCAGACGCTCTGTTTATGATTAACGTTGCTGGTAGTGGGAATTTAGTAGAGTTGGTTGTTTCACCTTTGGGCGATAGAAGTGATAATATTACATTACAAAGATTACATTTACCACGTAGCAAATTTCAAGGGATTAAAGGTTTAAATACATATTCGACTATCGAAGCATTTGCCCCCAATTCTACAATATTAGCAACGGTCAATGGTGCTATTGGTGTTGGGGGATTGATAACAATAACGACAGATGGGAATGGTGATTTAACTGATAGTGAAACGCCGATATTACAAGGGCATAATTTTACACCGACTGGGGCAGTTGATATTATCGAAGTTGATAATCAAGGGACACCGTTAGGTGGTGAAGGTGAAGCAAGGGTAGGCGGACAAGTGAATTTTGATAGAACAATTGGTATGGGAACTGCTTATGACGCAAATAAAACATATCAAGGTTATTCTTATTGGATGGGATTTGGTAATCCAGAAGTCGCTACTGCTGATGCCAGTGAAGTCAATGAAATCCAGTTATCAGTTCAGTCGGTAGCACAAGCAGAATATTCGGTGTTATTCAAACCCAGATATGAACCAATATTTGGCGATATGTTAGGATTTAAAAAAGATAATTATGTATTAGCATCATCTGGGAGCGATAATATTACAAGCGATGATAACCCAGACCCTAACAAGCAAGTAGGATTACACCCCACAATTATGGTGAATATTGATAATTTGCCGATAAAATCATATATAGGTAAGAAATATAAAGCAGATGCTCTAATTAACGATAAACCTATCGGCAACCAGCAAGGACTAACAAGAATGATTGCGAAACTACCACGCTTTCACGACGACCAAGGAAATGGCGGTAGTGCTGGAGTTGGTCCTTATTACTATGATTATTTTGAATATGTAGTGCCATTACACAACGCAACCCAGATAGTGCTAAATGAATTAGAAATTACATTTAGAAACCCAGACGGAACACTGGCAACCGATATAATTAAATCCCATTTATTATTAAAATTAAATAACGTTCAATCTGCTGGAGATGGGTTAGGCAGTATAGGACAACCAATTCACCCAGCACAAAACGGTCGATATGATAAACTAAATATGACTAACGGTCAATTTATGCCATCAATTACGGAGGGACAACCCTTAAGACCAACGGCAACTGACGACCAGTGGGGACACGCCAATAAAGATGCGAAGAAATCACACGCATTATAGGCAGAACTTTTTTCTTAGTAATTAGTATAGTATGCCAAAAGGAGTTTATCCAGAATTTAAAGATAAAGCACAAACCAAACCCCACCCATCTGCTGGGTTATCTAAAAATAAATATGATGCTAAAGGGAATTTAAGACCAGAAAGACCAAGTCGTAGTCGATTAGTGCCAATTAAAAAAAAACTCGGTATAGATGAAGATGCTGATATAGGAGATGCCCTTAGGACTAACAGAGGATTAGCGAAGTTTCTAAGGGGGATTGGTGATGAATTGTTAGATGAAGATGATGATGATGATTTAATTGAAACTGGTGGGATTATTGGTGAAAGGGGGATAGCACTATTGGATAAACACAACGAACAGATACATTATGTATTTAATGAACCAGAAAATAAAGAAATGCTTAAAGAACTATTTGGCGATAATTTAAAAGAAACTCTGGACGATACAATCGAGAGTTTAGGAATGGTAAAGATGACTGATGTATTTGAAGATGATATTTGGGGTTCATATAAATATGACCCATCTACTGGTGAAAAGCGTATGAGAAGAAGTGAAAAAACTGGTTGGAGGAGATGGCGTTATCAACATTTAGGAGCAAAATGGAGCAAGGACACGCCAGTTAGTGGGGTGGAGGTAGATAAGTATATGTATAACAAAAAAACAGAAGAATATGATACACTAATACAAACTGATGAGACACGAGCACCAAAATATGAAAATCCAAGAAATAAAAAATATTTATCAACGAAAGAGATAAAGGAAGGTTATGAAGATAGTGCTTTGGATTTAGGAACATTTATGAAAAGCGGACACCACGACGAACAAGGTGAATATGATTATGATAAAGAATTACTAACGACTAAAGGACTAACAAGACAAAGAGCAAGACGTAAGGATGCTGGTATCGGCAAGATTACAAAAAAAAGGATAGCAGAAAAGGAAGCATCGGCGATAGCATTACAAGGACAATCCTACGAAGGTGATTTTAAATTAGGAACAGAAAGGCGACAAACTGATAAACAGACTAAATTTCATAGTGCTGAAGATAATAAATATTATGAAGATGAACCATCCTATTTTGCCGAAGGTGTTGATAAAAAAGAACAAAAAACATTTTGGGGAAATACACCGAAAGAGAATGTGGAAGATGGGGCGAGAGATTTAATGAACGATTTTTTTAGTATGATAGGGGGGAGTGCCGATAGTTATACCAAAAAAATTGAGGCAACTGTAAGTGTCGCACCGTCTAAGCAGATAGGACTAATGGCACAACAGAAGGTAGCAGTATCAGCACCAGCACCACCATTACCACCGCCGACCGAAGAGGGGATAGTATTACCAGTAAGTAGGACTAAGAAACAGAAATTACAAGAAGCAGTAGATAAGCATAACGCAAAGAAAGCAGATGAAGCAAGTAGATTTAAATTGCCAACTGGTGCTGAATTGATTAAAGAAACATTGACCCATAGGACAGTAAAGTTAAAAGGTGGTAAGATATTTAAGATTAAGAAAAATTTTTAATTGTGAAATGTGTTGGGTCGGTTCTACAGAATAATTCATATTTTTTTTCATTTTCATTTTCACATTTCACATTTCACACAGATTAGATAGTTCTAACACAAAAATTAAAATCTGTGTAATTTGTATAGATATAATGAATGGTTCAAGAGGGATGCCAGATGTTAGTATTTCACAGCAAACTCAAGATAAGATTATCGAAGAAGAGAAGGTTAATGAAAAGAAACCTAATAGCGAAATATTTAAAAATCCTAATTTAGAAATGAAGGTTATTACTAAAGAACCAGAACAAGTTAAGGTTATAGACGATATCGAAGAAACCGCAGAACCCCCTAAGAAACCAAAAAAGAAACTAACAGAGAAACAGTTAGAGGCACTGGCACGTGGTCGCCAGAAAAGTATGGAAACAAGAATTAAAAAAAAAGAAGATAAGCAAACCGCTAAAGCACAAAAAGAGCAGAAATTCGAATATCAAGAACCAGAACCGATAGCACCAAAGCATCATTCAATGATGCCACAGCAACCACAATTTATACAGAAAGAAATTGATTATGACAAAATAATAAATGGGGTCGCTGATGTTTATGAAAAAAGATTATCTATGAAGAAACAAGCAGAATTAGAAGCAGAGCAAAAACAACAAGCAGTTCAAGAACAAGTTGGCGAATTTGAAGAAAAGATTAGAGAAGATGAACGCCGAAAGGTTAAAGAATATTATGACGAACAAAAAAAATTAAAAAAGCAAGAAAAGGCACAAGCAGTTAGTCATAACGTGTTAAGCAGACCGTCGCAAGAAACTCAAGAAAATCCTTATTCATACGCTTTTTCGATGAATGCCAGAAATAGATTTAGCAGATATTAAATATTCTTTTAGTAAAAGAATTCAAAATTTTTGTTATCTTTTTTTTAAAAAGATAGTTAATTATTTAAAATTATTTTCTTTGTTAATAGTAATAAAATGTCGTTGAATACCAGTAGCAATATGCCAGTTGAAAATTATTCTGTAGTCCAACAGAGTGAGAATGGGACGCAGTTTGGACCTAACAACAAAATTAGATTTCGTGTCGGTAGTCATTTAGGGTATGTTGATTTTCATACCAGTTATCTACAATTTAATTTAGAAATACAAAATGCCAAATCAAAAATGGAATTCACTAATGGTATGGGAGCAGATGTGCTAATTCGCACGTGGAGACTGCTTATCGGCGGACATATCGTCGAAGAGATAGACCACCCTAATGTATTATTAAAGACTATTAAATATGATTACGGACAAGACCTTGGGATGAATGAAGTGTGTGAAGTGTTAGATAAATCTGGTAAAGGGACTGGTTATCAAGGATTAAATAAATTAGGAGTGGTTGATGTTGCCACAGAAAATCCTTGTGCCGTCGTTAAGTGTATATTAGATTTAGGATTTAGTGGTATTTTTGGTTCAACCCAGACGTTCCCAGTCGGTATGACTGGTGATGTTGAGATAGAACTAACGCTCGAAGACCCACGTAAATGCTTACAAGTTATTCAGTCTGGATTTAAACCTAACGGTGTTTCTGCTAACGGTAATGCCAATAATGGTGTGCCAGTCGAGAATTTAGTAGTTGGCACACCAACCGAAGTTGTATTTAGCGATGTGCCTACAGACCAGACCGAATTTGATTTAAGAGTATCGAAAAGTAGTGCTTATTTAAATGACGTGCCTTTTTCAGTCGGTCAAGCAATTAGAGTTAAGGGCGATGGTGGGTCTGCTACTGCTACCGACGCTTACACTGGTGTTGCTACTGGTCTAACTACAGCGATAGATGCCAGTGGTGGTGCTGGTAGTGCTGTTAAGGTCGATGTTGCTATGCCAGTAGTTGCGACTGGTGATGCTACTGGTTTAAGGGCATCATTTAATCCAGCAGGTTGTAATGTTGCTGGGACTATTGCTTGGGATAATAATGGGACACTATCCTATGAAGTATCTGTCCCCACCTTAGTCTTACAAGTCGTTGTGCCACCCCAGCAGTATGTAGCAGAACAGTCAAGAAAAGTTGCTACAGAAGGTTATTCAATTGATATACCGACCTACACGTGCTATAAATCTAACACATTCGCTGGAGTTTCGAGTGCGACGTTAGAGATACCGTGCTACAGTAGTAGAGCAAGAAGTTTATTATGTATAGGAGTTGATGGTTCGCAACCGTTAGGAGGTAATAATATTTTGACTAATCCTTATTCTTTCGATGGGACTTATGATGATTTGGCGACCTACCAGTATCAAATTGGAGAAGAAAGGCAACCAGTGAGACCAGTAAATTGTGGTAATTTAAGCACATTTCAGCATAATGTAGCACAAGAACAATTGACAGAATTAGAGAAAGCATTAAGGAGTGCTGGATGTAATGTCCGCTCATTAAGAAAACATAGAACTAATTTTATTATAGGCAGAGCATTAAGTGCCTATGGTGGTTCGATACCACTAACGATGAAAGGGGCGAGAGTTTATTTAGATTATTTAAGTCAAGATAAAAGATTAAATGCTGATGTCGCCGTTAAAGGTAAGCAATTTTTCACATATTGTGCTCACATTCGCAGATTAAATATTACACCGCAAGGCGTATCGGTGATGTATTAAAACTTTTAAAAAAAGTTTAGCAAAATACATAAGGTTAAGGGTGGTTATTATTTTGTGAAATGTGAAATGTGAAATGAGATTTTTTTATTTTTAGTGTTTTTTTTGTAGAAATGACCCAACACATTTCACAGAATTTTTTTATAGTTAAGTTTTTGAATACTTTTTTTAAAAAAGTATATTTAGAGTTATTAAGCAGAAATTATTTTCTTTGTTAATAGTAATAAAAGATGTCCGTAAATGACCGTATCGCAACCCAAATCAAACGTTATACAAAAATCACGCCGAGCAACTCGAGTGGAGATGGTGTATTCAGTTTCACACAAGGCAACCCAGTTATTAGACTATCGATAGCAGAACAAGATGCTTTTTTGTTAGCACCAGAAACCAGATTACAATTTAAACTAAAGGCATTTCAAGTTTCTGGGACTAACGTTAAATCTACTGATACAACTAACATTGACCCACGTATTGGGGCACAATCAGTTATCAACACACTAACAATATCGTCAAGGAGATATGCGACATCAATTTGCGAACAGATACATAATTATAACCAGTTAGTATCTATCGCCCATCCAACGTTAGCATCAACCAGAGATATAATGACACAGAAATCCCACGAACAATTATCTATGGGTCAAGGTATTTTAAATAGAAAACAGCAAGGTCAGCGTGAAGAAAATATCCACAGTGATTTAGCAAACCTTAAGGTATTACAGAGAAAATTGACACAGTGTGCTGGGACAACCGCTCAAAATGTCGGTGTCGATTGTTCTATCCAGTTATACGCTGGGATGTTTCAATCGCAGAATATTGATTTAAGACTAATGGGAGGATTAGAAATTGAGATTACATTAGCACCAGACAGCAATGTATTTCACAACGCTGGAGCAAATACCTACTACGAAATTAGTGAGGTAGTGTTAAATGCCCCCTTATTATATAAATCAGCATCACAAATGGCACAAGCATCACAGCAATCCCAGATTGAATTTTTATCTTGGTCTTCACTCTATAACGTTATCCAATCTACTAATGCCACAATCACTAACAAGGTAGGATTAAGGGGGTGTCTATCGATGCTTCAAAAATTCGTGCCAGTTAAATATTTAAATAATTACGGAGGACAAGCAAATGGTGGGACAGTCTATGGGGCAAATGGATTTAGTGGTTGGAATGTTGGTGTTAAACGATTGACCTTTCACAGAAACGGACAGCGATACCCTAACGAATACCAGATAATTACTGAGCGAGGTGATGGCAACCCAGCAGATGAACTAATCGCCGATAAGACCCCACAAGTGTTAATCAATTCATTATCATCATTTGAGAATTACAAGGACGTTAAGCATACCCACCTTACATCACAGAATTTAGCGATAAACAGACAAAATAATTATTTCTTAGGTGTATCATTCGACCAGATTAGCGGACAAGGTATAGATTTAAGTGGTGGCACTATATCTACAGAGTTAGAGAGTGCCTTACAAGACCCAGCAGATACGCTACAGAAACCATTTGGCGTATTCACATTCTTTTTAAATAAGAACACATTAGTCATTCAACCTAATCAACGCATTCAATCTATAGAATAAATTTCTTTCTAAATACTAACAATGTCGCAGAAATTAGAATTGATAGGATTTGATAATCACGAAACAGTTAAAAAAAGAAGAACTGTAGGATTGTGTAAAGGTCAATTACAAGTTGGTGGGATAGAGTTAAAGAATATGGATGATGGTATAAATAATATAGAAGTTCAAAATAATGAAACTAACGAATTACTGCTAAGGATTGCTGATACATTAGACGCTCTTGTTGCTAAACTAAATCTTAAGGAAGGTTAGTATTTTTTATTTAATTAGAGTTAATTAGTTATTTTTTTTTTCTTTGTTAATAGTAATAAAATGTCCTTATTGCCATCAACGTTGTTAAATGCCAGTTCGAATGAAGACCAGACCTTAGAAATCCATAGTGAAATTTTAGAACCACTATCCCACAGTCAAGTTATTACACGCTGGGAAATCCCACACAAAAATATTTTAGATAGTGATAGTGTTATGATTTGGCGAGTTAATTGTGAAGGTCAAAGTAGCGACCCAACTGGTGCTGAATTTGTTGCCTTACCCTTACCGTTAAGTGGATTATATGATACTATGTTAAGAGCAAGATTATTTGTTAATGGTAAAATTATCAGTGAGTTAAATGAAGTCGGTAAATATTTATCGCTAAAAAATCATTTCACACCCCACGAAGTCAAGACAGAAGTTAATGATTATTTTAGTTATGCCGATAACAATATCAAAAATAATGGTGGTTCAATTGATTTCGCATCTGCGAAAATATTAAGAACCCCTAACGATAAACAGTTAGGACCAAAGGTTAATACTGTAGGACACGCTTACGAAGTTGAGTGTTCGCTAAAATTACATCAGTTGTTCGCAATTCTTAAGGACGCTCAGTTAGATACTAATAACATTGAAGGTAAAATTATGATTGAGATTGATTGGTCGCCAGTCAATAGTGATACTGGTAAAAATAATGCTTTGTATATAGGAACTAAACCAGATGCTGGAACTGAACCAGAATTAAAAGTGCTTACAGTTAATGAACCCAGACTAATTTTAGATTTTCTTACATATAACGCCGAGGTTCAAGCACAAATTAAAAATACTATCTGGGGTGATGGTGGTGGTGTTAATATGCCTTTTAGAGAAGTTGCCCTTGTCCGTAAGACCTTAAACGGTAGTGCTGTATTAAAAAGTGATGACATAAATATTGGTATGACTGGTCGTGCTATCCAAAAAATATGGGTAGCGAAAGTTCAAAATTGTGATGGTAATGATGCTAATAGAGTTCTTGGTGATTGCCGTAGTGATTTATTAGAAGGGCAGAAGTGGAACGTTAGAGTTAATGATTTAATGATATACGACCGAGATGTCGATAATCGTGCTGAAGAATTTAATTACATACAGCAAACTGGTGAAAGGCAATTCACGTGTCCCCCAGCAACATTCGAACGAAGGGATACGACTATCAAACCAGGATATGCTGTTGCCGATGATGAGTGGGTCTCTACATCAACCTTTGCCATACAGAATGCCACACCAGTCGATAAACCTACTGGACCACATCCAGTAAATGTCCCATCAGCAGATAGTGATGAATTAGGCGATGCTTCTACCGTATTAGAAGGTGATGGTATTGAAGTTGCTAATATTAGAGAACAAGTTGAAGGCAGAATGAATTATTTAGGCATAAATCTTGCTAAATACAAGAATGGAGCAGAAAGTCCCCTTAATGCTATGCGTGTTGGTTCTACACCAATTGTCTTTCAAATTACGAGAAACGGTGCTAACGACGCTCACACTACCCAAAAAAATGGAACTATGTATTTCTGGGTCGAATACCTTAAAATGATGAACCTTAAAAACGGTCAAATTTCGGTTATGGATTTGTAATGCTTTTTAGAAAAAAGTATGGCAAAAAAAATCTAAGGTAATACTATAGAATGCCAAAATGTTATACTAAAGAACGCAAAGATAAGTCGTTATACACAACGTGTGTCGAAGGGCAAGACAAACCTAAAAAGAAAACAGAAGAACCAAAGAAGAAAAAACTAAAAATTGTGCCGAAAAAGACTGAAGAACCAAAAAAGAAAAAACTAAAAATTGTGGCAAAAAAAGATAAAGACCCAGACTACGTGCCACCAAAGAAGAAAAAACTAAAAATTGTGTCAAAAACAACAACGCCAGATATTACTATCACTGAAAATTTAGCAGATAATAAACAACCAAGAAAGAAAAATGAAAAAGATAAACCTAAACCCTACAAACCAAAAGTTAAGAATATGAAGGTAAGGAAAATGTAAAATAAAAATTTCTTTGTTAGACGTAAATGGAATTTGTTAAAATATATGATGAAGAAGATGCCGATAAAATATTAAGATTTTTATTAGATAGGAATTATGAATATCATAAACCATATATGCGATTTGGCAAAATGGTGAAAGTCCCAAGGGGTCAAGCGTCATATACGCTTAATGAAAATATACATTATGATTATGGCGTTAGTGGTGGTAGTCCAGTGAATGAAGTAATGTGTGATAAATTTAAAGATATAACCGCAAGGGTTAATGAAAAATTAGGAACTAACTACAATACAATTTTAATGAATGTATATAAAGACGGTAAAGATTGTATTGGAGCACATAAAGATAAAGAAGTAGGGTGGGTAGAAGGAACTGGATTTGCGACGTTAGCATTTGGTGCTACCAGAAAATTCAATATTGTTAAAGACGAAGATGAAATCCTTACATCTATCCCCCACAAGAGTGGGTGGGTAATCAATATGCCTAACCCCTTAAATCAAAATAATACCCACGCCGTGCCTTCACAACCGAGGGTCAAAGAACCGAGAGTGTCGCTAACATTTAGAGAAATAATTTCTTCGTTAATAGTATAGATGACAGAAAAAAAGGATACGAAACCATTATATAAACCATTTAAATCCACTGCGAAAGGCAAAAAGGGTTCAGTTTATGTAATGAAAGATGGTAAAAAAAAGTTAATTCATTTCGGCGATAGTTCTATGACCGATAAGAGTGAAGGTGCTTCGAAGGCACAACAAAAATCATATTTAGCACGAAGTGCTGGTATTAAAAATAAGCAAGGAAAACTAACAAAAAACGACAAAAATAGTGCTAACTATTGGTCGAGGAAGGTAAATTGGTGATAATATTATCTTTGTTATATATAAGGCGTTATGCTTAAAGCAATTTGTGATTGGTGGTGTCGCCTAAAAATAAAAATTAGTTGTTGTAAGGGGCAATTAGAGTGTGAGAAAGATGCGATAGAGCATTTAGCAAAAGCACCGATAAGACCCCTTCAAAAATATTTTGAAAGTAATACGTAGTTGCTAAGCAACTGCTATAGGGTGAAAATCCCTTACCATATATGTTCTTTTATTCTCGTTAAGACTATCTGGGTCAATTTCAAAAAGTCCCATATCTTTTAAAAGCAAATCAAAAATAGAACGATATGAATATTTATTATACACAACGTTAATGTGAGGTAGCATTTTGTTGGTATCTCGTATCCAGTCCATCCAGAACGACATAGTCTCGCTTGGGGATTGTATCATTTTATGGCGGTAATCCCTTTCTTCTTGTGTGATTTCATCGTAATCACATTCTTCATCTTCAATATCGTGTATCTTACTAAGTATGTTATTAAAGCATCCTATAGCAATATATTTTTTAGTTTCTACTGGTAATAATTTATAATCCATATATTTATAATACGCCATTCTTTTAAATGAATTTTAATAATTGTTATTACATTTTTGTAATCTCTTTTTGTTGTATTCTATCGCTCTTACGCCTAAGGTGGAATTCGCTTTCTTCATCTACAATCTTTTTATTTAATTCTAAACCTTTACGATTAAGTATTTTTTTTTCTAATTGGTCTTCATTACGGATACAGCATTCTTTTAATATTGTTAGCACCCTATCATAACCATATACGTTGGCAAGATTTTTAATTTGCCTACATCCACTACACCAGTATCCACCCCAAGTCTCTCGCTGTTCTTTCTCGCAAAAATAACAATATCCCATATAGATTTAAGCAAGATTTTTTTTATAAATTATATCCCTTATATCGTCAATTAAGCGTTCTACATATTCTTTCTTTGTTGGTAAGTCCTTATACCTTACGAGTTCGCCTAACCATATCCATTTATTTAATATTATGTTGGCAATAACGTCTGCGTGATTTTTCACTAATATTTCACAACCTTCACCTTGATATTTAGTTCTACCGACTGGGATTTCTGGCAATGAATAATATGGCATTTAAATATACGTGAGAAAAAAGTGCCGATAGGTCTAACGTGAAGTTATGATTTGTGAAATGTGTTGGGACAATTCTACAGAAAAAACACAAAAAAAACAAAAATCTCATTTCACATTTCACATTTCACAGAATTAGAATAACCGATAAACCTAAAGGCATCATTAGCGATACGCCTAACGGCACTCATTCACACAGATTTACACAGATACACAAAAATTTACACAAACATTAAAAAAAAACCACACAAAAACCATAAAATAAAAATCTATGGTAATAGTAATAATGACTAACGAAGATAGTGGTGATAATTATATTAAGGGATTAACACAAGAAATGGAGCAATATAACGCTGGATTAGCACCGCCAGTCGCAGAACCCCCCCAGACATTTGTTATAGAGTGTAATAAAACTATGGCACAAGAAGACGGTAATGCCGAAAGAACGAACGCTTGGACGAATTCATTTCCACCGATAAAATTAAAGAAAGGGGATGTGGTGTCAGTCAATAGTGCTTTTCTTTCGACACGTGGTAGTGGGGATTTATTACAATTTGACGATACTAATAATAAAACCAGATTGTTATTTGAATATTATGCTACTAACGATAACGTCAATTGTAAGAAACCCAGTTATAATATTAGGGGATTTTCGAACAGTAGTAGTTTCACATATACAGATGGTGTAGAGCAAAATTGTTATCCAGTCAATTACAGACCGATGAGATTATATCGGTTAGTTGAAACATTTAAAAATGTAGCAGATTATACACCATACCCCCTACCAGTCAAAACAACAGCATTTACAGACCCAGACGCTAACGACCCATTTTATTCAAAGACTAAAGAAGCATTTTGGGGATATAAGCATAGTGATGATTTTATTTTTAATGGTGTAGAAGATAAATATATCCCATCATTATTTAGACCACCGTTAGTCAATATTAGAGAAACGCAATTTTGTGCTTTTGAAAGTGTTGCCACCTTAGACCCAACGACAGAACCGTATTTTGGTGTGAATTTGAAGGGATTAAGAGTATGGTATGTATCGACGCAACATTCATCTGTTGGGGCGTGTAATATAAACGCCACTATGCGAATTTATTTTGGTTATTCAAAAAATACTGCTATCGCCGAATTAGAAGAAATGAATACATCAACATTTGAATTTTTGAAAAGAATAAGGGTGGGACAATTCATTCAATTTAAGGATGCCGACCAAGTATTTGGGATTTACGGCGACCAAGCGAAACATAAAAAAACGACTGATGGGACAATCATTGATGTAGGCGGTAGCAGTTGTTATTACTGTAGTGGATATGAAACATTGGGTGAAGGGGTCGTAAGGGGAGACGGACAATATGTTGATAGATTTACACAATTTGGCAAAGCACCCCCAGCATTATCGACTGGCACACCAACAAATTTATATGATATGTCTTTAAAAAATCCACTGGGTAGCATATTAAAAATTGTGAAAATAAATATGGCAAACGGACTAAGGGACGAGCGACTGGGCGTAGCACCAAACTATACTACTAACGACGGTATTAACTGGAACGACCACGGACATATGAATATGCCTTGGATTGAAGTTCAGTGCGATAGTGCCATCTCGATAGCATTTAACAATCCTAATTTAGCACATTCAAATATGCGACCGAGTATGGGAAACACAGTAGTAGATAATTCACCGACCCTTGAAGGTATCTCGTTATATACATCACCACGATTACAGATAGGATTAAGGACGTGGATGTGTGGTGCTAATAAACAATTAACAAGAACGGCGAAACTTGAAGATGGTAGTGTGATAGACTGGCAATACAGAAATGAATATGGGACAGCAGATGTGAAACCATATCCTACTAACGAATACGAAAATACAACAACAGAATTGAATGAAAAATTTTATTTAGCATTTAGACCGAACTATTATTCAGTTCAAGACGGCACACCAGAAGTCGATGGTGATTATTATGGTAGTCCTAACGCCGATAAATATGCTTCTATGGATAACGCTTACGGTATGCGACTGGTAGAAGATGATTTAGGAAATTACGGATTACCAGATAATCCCACCTTAGCGATGATGACTGGTAGAATGGGGATAACTGCTGGAGAGAGTAGGATTGTAGCACACAATTATAATTTTGGCACATTAAATAAGGATGGGACAGTCAATAGCGATAAATACGCAAATGATATTTTAGCAGATGCGACATACAAGGGGGGTCGCTCACCAGATTTTTTTAAGGGTGGATTTAAACCAGAAGTTTATGATACACCATTAAGCAGTGCCACCAGAATTGGTTATCATAATCAAGGACAGAGTTATAGAATATGGAGTGAAGCAAATAACCGAACACGCAGTGGGGGGTTCTTTAATGCTAACGCCTCAACATTGAGAAATTTAGAAGATAGAACACCAATACACCAAAAAAAATTACAGACCGATGGCAATTTATATATAGAAAGTCAAAATGGTTTAAATACGCATTTTCATTTCGGTAATACTATCTTAGATACCGACGTTGTTTATAACGGAGACCCTATGATTAACCAGTTAGTAGCACCATTCAGTGAAGCATTAAAGGCATCAAATATAAATTTTGCCAACGGCACTGCTAATTTTATCGTTGGTGCTAAGAATTTACCAAAAGCATACGCAAAAGACGGTGGAACTGATTTCGACTATCAAAGTGGGTTGTGGTATGGTTATGCCGACCCTACGGCAAATGTATTTAGAAGACCATATCAAAAAGGCGGATATGGTTTAGATAGGGGTATATTTGATTTTAGGTATCCTATGTCGCAGTTGCCATCATTATTTTATGCCAGATTTACTAACGCTCAAGGTGAGACTGAAGTTATGTATTGCCAGTGTATTTTTCAAAGGATTGAAACAAATGACGGCACGACTAACGCTGATTATGATAGTGGTGGATTTACTAATTTTTATCACGACCCATCTATTTCTTTTGTAAGTGCTGTTAGTCCTCTCGACGATTGCTGTGCTCCAGCGTTATATATAATTAAAAGGGATTGTGAAAATAAGGGACGAAAAAAGTTCTTAGGGATTGATGCTAACAGCGACGGCAGTATGAGAACATTTGATATTAACCAATATAATCCAAAAATTAGCGAACCAACTAACGTAGATAAACCAACACAGTTAGGCAGTTATTTTGAGATATTAAATGATTATGCTATGGCAGAACATCAACTGAGATTTGATAATTTAGAGAGAGATTTGATACCGTTATCGCCATTAAATATGACAGAAGATACCGAGTGGGATGAAAATTATGCTGTGAATACCAGTCAATTCGGTAATCCGTGTGGTGGTGATTTTTATTTATGTAAGTATCCCAATATGCCCTTTCTTGAGAACGATACTGGTATAAGAAGGGTTGTTGATAACCAGATAAGACTATGTGCTGAGAATATTAAGATGGGCGAACCGACCAGAATTGATGGCATATCGAACTATACTGGTGTGGGGCATACTGGAAAATATGAGTGGGACATTCATTATGATTATATTGATTTAGATATAAGTGGCGATAAGGTGTATTATTCACCGAGTGATGTTGCTAATTTTATTACTAACCAATTACATAAACCAGCGGATTTATATAAGAGTTGGGATATGACTAACGGTGGTGGTGGTCGTTATGAAGGGGGGCAGTGGAAACACAGTGCTGGTTCATATCCTATGAATTCATTATTTAGGACTATCCACGGACCGAGTGATGAAGTTTCTGGTGGTGAAAATGGTTGGGATAATGCTACTGGGATGTTGAAAAATACATACCACGAAGGTGATTTTGTATTTTTTAGTGATATTGCGAAAGAAGTATTTGAGAATGGTATAAATGCTTTTGGATTTGAAGGGGGTGGTTTAATGGGATTGTTCGATGAAGATATCGACATAGCAGATGCTAATAGTGCGTATCAAGTGCCATCTGGTGGTAAGCATCCAGTATGGATACCGAATAATAATTTTTATTTAAATACACTACCGACTACTGATAGTTTTAATATTGATGGGTATGGTTATAGTCAAGCAATATCACAGCAAACAATTCGTAATTTTTATAATGAAGAAGATATGCGTGGTAAGACTATGAAAAAAAAGCAATATACGTTTTCACAGACATTCGGTTCTATGTTCGTTGGGACTAACAACGCTCAACTGGCATTTAATACTAACGTCAATCGGTTTGAGTGGAAATTTTTACATCAACCTAATTATAGTATTTTTAATCAAGACCACACAACTGGGGCAACGAGTGGCGGTAATATTATCGCAAAAATCTGGACTGAGAGAATTAGGGGATATGATAATTGGGATAAATATGGTGGTGTGAATATAATAAATTGGTCGATGCCGATAATACAATTCGGTCAAGCAAGAAGTCGAAGAGATGTAGTGAATGACCCACTAACCTACAAAGACCCCATAGGAAATGCTTTTATGAATAAGTTAGGATTTTCGAATACGTGGATAAATGCTAATCAAGGTTCGACTGATTATGATGACGTATCGACATACAGTTATACCACGTGTTATAAACCGTTAGGCACAACGTCGAGTGATTATGATATATCACAAGCGAAACCATATACACAGAAAAATCCATTATTATTGTTATCAAATGTAGGAGACGATGCCAGAAATTCTTATCTACCACCTACAACCGACGCAGAGAAAGTAGCATATCTATCAGTAGATAATTCATTAAATTCGTTAGGCGGTATGGTCGCACCACCACCACCACTATCAGCAACATCAGCGAACCTTTCTTATGGTGGGGCAGTGCCTTACGGCAATCAGCAAGGGACAGATGCCACATTCGATAGAAGTGATTTTTTTATTAAGAATTTAGGAGCATCGTTGGGATATGGTTTCGTTAATACTATGGGAACACCGCCGTCAGTAAGATATGAAGCAAATACTGGAACTGGATTACAAGCGGTGAAAGTGCCAACCGATTTAAATTTAGATGATGTGAAATTTTTTAGTTATGATATTGAAGTCGATAGCAATTCAATTCAAGCAGATGAATTACCGAAAAAGACGTTGATAGGATATTTTTTAATTATGAGTGATATAATTGATAAGCACGAATTTATCGGTAGTGCCAACAACGGTAGTCCCCTTAATTGTATCGGCATATTATCAAAGAATTATGAGAACAGTGATTTTTATTTTAGTTTTCAAAGTCCAGTAGAGTTTTATATCAAGCAAGACAGAACGATAACATCAATCAAGACAGAAATTATGACACCACAACTAACAAATCCCAGTGGGTTAGATACTAATTCATCAATTATTTATACAATTGTTAGACAGAACAACGTGCCAGAACCAGACGTGCCCCCTATCGCCATACAACAAGCATTAGACTATGCCCTTATGGAAAAGATGAGCGGACAGATGGGTATTGATATGGGACAAATAAATCCTTATTCTAACGCTGGGCAGTTGGGATTGGGTCAAGGGTCTGGTGGTGGTGCTGGATTAAATACATTAAGGCAGAATTTAGTAGATGCTGTATTACACCCCAGTCAAGGGTCAGCGTCTATGATTTTTGCCACACAATCTGGTATAAGTGCTACACTGGGTAGAATGAATTTAAGTCAAAGAACCAGAATGCTAAAAGAAGGTCTTAGCACTAACCCTCAAGACCCCCTATTAGAACAAGCACCACCAGCACCAGCACAAGCACAAATAGAAGGATTAGGGATAGCACAACCAGCAGTTAGTGAAGAATATGTTAGCGAAGACCAATTACAAATTGAAGCACAGAATGCGATAAAAGGGAAACCACCACAATCACCAGATAGTGCTATGGGTGAAAGTGTATTTAGTTTTATGGGTGGATTAAAAAATAGGAGAACAAGTGGGAGACCAGCGAGAAGCGAAAGCGATGGGACGGCAGAAGGTAGTTCAATACCAGATTTAACAAGTGATTTTGGAGAAATTGAAGAAAGTGATATACAGTCTAAGGGAAGTGTGCCAACTGGAACTATCGGTGAATTTTTTGGTAATTATATGAAGGTTGCCAATAAAAGCACTAAGAGTTATTTTAGTATGGCAACAAGGATTGGGAAGTTTGATGTTGATAACCCTAACAGTTGGTCGAAGGAATTATTAACACAATGGGATAGTGATTGGGGTGAAAAAGCATATAAGGGTATTGGTATGAAATTGGGAGCAGAAGCAAAGGGTAGGATTAAGTCAGCATTAAGCAGATATGAAACATTAAGCACAGCGGAAATAGCAGAAGCATCAGCAGTAGTAGATAAACCAGTATCACGAACTGTAGCACCAGAAGACCCTATCGGTAGAGAAAGTTTAACGAAAAGAATATCACGGTCTGTTATGACTGACCCCAGAACCAGACCAGACGAAAAAAAAGTGATGTCGTGGGAAGGTCAAAATCCTTATGATTTACGCACGTGGCACTCAACAAGACTAACGGAATATACAAAAGACCCTCATTATGGGATAGAAGAAAAGCATAGAACTGCTGGAAATAAATTACACACACAAGCAACAAAAAAATTAAAAGAAGAAAAGGATAGAAGAGATAAAGGGGGTAAGGGTAGTGGCAAAATACAATTAAATCCTAACAAAGAATATAAAAATAAATCACAAGCACCAACTGGTTATGACCCCCACGCACAACATAAGACACCTCACGCATCGATAGACCATAAATATAAAATACAAGTGCCAGATAGACCCCCCCCAATCCCACAATTTAAGGAAGGTGGTTCAAAATAAAAATACTTTTTAAAAAAAAGTATGACAAAAAAAAAATATTGTTTAATTATATATGCCAGTTATTCGCCGAGAAATTCACGAACAAGAGACAACGCCAGATGGAAATATTGTTGATAGAACTATATTCGAATATGAATATTTAGCAGAAGAAAAAGAAGCAATCATTGACGAACTAAATGAAGTCAGTGATAGTGAAACAGAATATGATTGTGATAGTGATATCGAAGAATGTGCTGGGACAACGTGTGAAGATGAAGAATGTTGCCCTCAAGAAATAAAATTAGATAGTGCTTAACTGAAATCTAAAATATAATGTTTATCGTGTGTGTCCTTACTGTGGTCTAATTTTTTACACGCCTCATCCTCTTTAATTAAATTGCCCTTGAATTTTTCTCTAATTTCAATAGCATATATTTTTCGCACCATAGTGGTCGTTAGTTCTAAGTCTTGGAAGTCCCACACCTTCTTAAACAGTTGTGAGTAATGACTGCTTGTGATACAGTTGGGATATGATTTTGAATACACTAATGGCATAACGCCTCTGTCATTATATGTTATATCATTATTTTGTAGGATTTGTATATATTTATTTATGGCAGTATTAAGACTACCTTTAATCCACACCTCTTTAGGTTCATCCCCACGTGTAGGATTTCTTACCTTGTTATTTCTAATAACCATCAGTTTAAGGTTTCTACCCTTATACCAAATAAAATTTAAATCTGGAGCATCTATCGCCGTGATGTATTTATTACTAAGCATCATATCACACGCTTCATTTCTTAGCACCTCTTCGCAGTGTAAGTGTCCCAGCATATTAAGCATAGCAGTATTGATATCCTTACTGTCGCTTTTTCTTATTTTGTTAGAATGTTTCGATAGTGCTTTTTTAAGTTTATCAATTGTTAGTCCCTTTAAGTCCATCTCATTTTCTGTTGGTTTTTGTTTTATTTGTTCGGCATCTAATCCCCCTTTAAGTATATCAAAATATTCACGATAAGCACTGTAAGCATTTAAGCATTCTGTGTTGATGTCTTTAAGTCCCCTAAAAAGAGTAAGTATTAACGATATATAGTTTTTTCTTGTTTGGTCTTTAAGTCCAACGCCCCACGTGCTGTTATTTATTAAATTAACAAGCAAGTCTGGTTGGAATATGTATGTGGGGATAGGTATTTCGACAGAGTGTAGTTTAACGTCTGGGTCAGTTTCTATGATTTCAGTATATAATTTTCTAAATAATCTTGAGTAAGTGCTGATAGTGCTGGGTTTAACGGTTGGTGAGTTGATTTTGATAAGTCCCACAGAGCATTCAATAAATTCTTCTGGAGTTTTCAACATCTTATTATTATAATACAACAAAATCTTTTTAAGTAATCTTAAATAATATATATATATAATACACAAATCAATTTTATTTTTGTGAAATGTGTTGGGTGATTTCTACAGAATTTATTGCAAAAAAAAATATATTCTATTTCACATTTCACATTTCACAAAAATAATATAATAGATAGGTATAACGATGTAATATTTAATTAGACGTTAGAAATGCCAACATCTCTGCCTTCTCCTCCTCGCTCATAATCGAAACCTTATTTTTAACATCTTGAATAGTATTTTTTTTACTGGTAGGTCTTACCATACCCATCATTAACAATTCTTGTCTTTCTCTAAGGTCGCCATACAGTATTGGTTGCGTTAGCGATGCCGAATGGTTGAACGTCCAACTACGAAATGCGAAATTTGTTAGTATTGAGTGGTGGTTGCCGTTATATAAGGCAGTGCCGACCTCCTTGTTAGGAGTATCGAATGCCGATGATATCTGCCATTCTTGTGGGATATGAAAATCAACAACCTCTGGTTTTAATACAATATCCCTAACAATCGCTTCGCCTTCGTGTCGAATACTGGTGATACTGTCATAAGCATCATCAATCATTTTTTGCCATTCTTCTATCTGTTTTCTTTTGTAATCAACCTCACGCTCTAACGCAATTAGTCTTTCATCGTTAGCAACCTTAGCAACTTCAACCTCTAACGCTTCGATAGTCTTAACAATCTTAGCATTAGCATTTTCAAAATATGAATTATTTGCTGTGATGTAAGAATGAACGTATCCTTTAAGCGTTTCGTCATCATATATGTCTTCGCCTATCAAAATCTTACTGCCAAAATCATTAGCGATAGATTTTAATTTAGTTGCCTTATGACCCTTCATACCGAATGACCCCTCCTCCTTACAACAAGGGCATCGTGGTTGTGTCATCTCGCTTGTATTATAATATGGCGTTATCCCCCACGCCTCTCTTGATAGATGTGTGTTTGCCTTCTTCGTAGCGTTATAACAAGCAGAGCAGACGTTAGCATCACAGACCCTACAGAAATAAATACCAGCACAAGATTTTTCTTCTAAGCAGATACAGCACTGTTTGTTGTTAGGTTTATGAGTTCGCTTAAGCACAACGTCCCCATCCTCTTTGATATCTCTAAATAGATAAGGTTTTTCTTGGTATCTGGCATAATCACTATCGTAGTGTTCTGGTTGGGTAGGTCTAACGTCTGTGTAGAATGTTTTAAATGTTTTTTTAAATTTATTATTTTTAATCAGTTGTCGCTCAGCAGATTTGATAGAAGCAACGAGATTGGCGGAGAACATCGTGGTCGTATATATTATACATACTAAACCTTCAAATGAATTTATCAAATCAATTTTATTTTACTCGGCGATAGGGGGCAGACGTTTTTGTGAAGCGTGAAGGGGCAGACCAATAAAAAATATATAATTTTAGTATATCCAGTCAGCACATTTCACAGATTATTTTTATTCGTTATCCTCATCGTCAGTGTCCTCATCACCACCAATCTCTACCGTGATACCCCCACAGAGCGGATTGTTTGCCGATTGTGTTATGTCATCCATCACGTGCCTTAACGCATCACCGAATTTTTCTTGTTCTTCTTTAGATTTATGCCCCACAGCGTGTTGTATGGCATCGCCGAACCGCTCCCAGAACATATCTCTAACCTCTTCGGCAATGTCCTCCTTGAAGTCGTTGATAATGGCAACGATAAAATCATCTCTCTCTCCCTTAGTCATAAGGTCAAATTCATCTTGATTTTTTATTTGCGACATCGGCGGTAGATGAACCGTTATCGCTAACGCCCCCAGCGTCTTCTTATGCTCGTCGTAGCAGTCTGGGCAGTGTCCTAACGGTGCTGACGAGAACCCTTCGTCAAAGCACATAGGACACGTAGTTTTTTCTTTTTCATATTCAGTGTCGCTCTCGTTATCACTAACGAGACTTTCACGGATAACCGTATCGGTCGCTTCTTGCTTGTAGGGAAATGATTTCTTAGTCATAGAGAACATCGTTGCTCGATTGATGCCAAATTATCCTAAGATGAAATCCAAATCAATTTTTATTTACTCGGCGATAAGAGGCAGACGTTTTCTGCC
>Ga0181416_1000023_pt1 | contig 33631 bp, 20 predicted proteins | sample 39SPOviralmetaG_FD_130141 | JGI IMG/M metagenome (GOLD analysis project Ga0181416, IMG submission 130141) | Marine viral communities from the oligotrophic San Pedro Time Series (SPOT) site, San Pedro Channel, CA, USA - 39 SPOT_SRF_2013-01-16 | ecosystem: Environmental > Aquatic > Marine > Strait... | reverse complement strand
ATATCACTACAGTATTACATGAGTTAGTCCATGTTATACAGAATCAGCAAGGAATTACTGCCGATAATGTAAGGGAAGATCAAGCATATCATATGGAGAAAGTATTATTCAAGGGATGGTGTGCCAGTCGGCAAGGTGTCCACTAATCTCCCACAGACTCGCTAATCCGTGTATATTAGATACATGGGAGACAACCCCATCAAACCTTTCACTAACTCACAAATCATGCGTAAGATCGAAACTCAAATGTGTGCTGCTATTCACAACAATGAGAACTGGTCTAATGCTAATACAACAGTTCACTTTAATGAAGAGGAAAACGTTTCTGTTGTACGTCTCCACGGCAACAAGATTGCAGAAGTGACAGACGATACCATGACAATCTTTGATGGTGGTTATCAGTCCAATACGACAAAGAGCAGACTCAATGCACTCTGTGATGAGTTTTGTGTTGCTGGAGAAGGAGTATTCCAGAAAGACTTTCAGTGGTATGTAAGACTTTTCGTAGGTGCAATCAATGGAAAGAATGTATTCAAGAACGAAACATTTACTAACGGATATACATTTGCATAGTCTCTAAGTAACACTCTGGGCTGCACAGTATTCAGCGTAAGACCCAGAACAAACACACCCACTAACTAACACTTTCAAATGTCTAAGTCTGATCTTCTTGCTGCTCTCGAAACTGCTGAGAATGGCAATGATATTCTTCTCATCCTGGAGGCAATTGAAGCACTCTATTGATTAGATAAGACATACAACTGAATAACATGTAGAGGGGGTTAGTTCTCCCTCTTTTTGTATCATTTAATACGGTTATTCATTAAAAAACGTTTTTAAATGGTATTATAAATATGGTTTGCTATTTTATAGTGTTATTCACAAGTCTGTGGAAAAGGTATGATTTATCTGTGGATAAAGGTGTATTTCTGTGGATAAATGTGTGTTTTAATGTGCTCAGGGGTAGTGATCTTTGCCAGCAGTCTATCACGAACGCGCAGAAATGTCAAGAGGGCGGCGATAAGTTTTACCAGGGATTGACAGTACAAAAATATCAGTGTTTCTTATAAATACTGATTGGAAGATTGACAATATCGCTCCGGCAGTCTATACTAGTAAAGTCACACCACCAGGACACCACTTATGTCAGTCGCTATCAGTCAGGCACAAAAGCAACGTTACAGAATCACGTTGGACATTGAGGTGCTAGAAGACTTCAACCCACACAACATTGATTGGGAGAACCTCTTTGAACTAGAGGGAAATGAGCAGGTAATTGACAGTTACGTAGAGGACCTGAGTGTGCCTGTCCGGTGGTAGTCTAGTAGGGTAAGTAAAGAGATTAAGAGATTCTGCAGACCGGTCGAAAGGGGTTGACCGGTGCGGGGTTCTCATGTATTATTAAAGAGTTAAAGGAACCGAACCACATGACGACCCTCACCATCAAAGCAGAAACCCGCCGCACTCTAGAGATCTTGGACGACGCCTGCGACAAACTCCACACCGCGATCGCCGTCCTATTCGTTGCAGGGCAGATCGAACAAAGTGCGATGGACCTAGACGAATTCAAGTTAACAGAAATCATTTGTGATTCTATGCCAGGTGATATGACTTTCGAAGATCTGGCAGTATTAGGTAAGAGTGGAATCTATCGTATGTGTTATCATGAACTAACATCTGTTATGTGATACTTAGTAGCACGGGGGTTGACATCAGTTAGTCTCCGTGATATGATCAGGGGTGATATGACAGTTCCGTTGGTTTATGGGGGCGTATATAAAAACGGCATACTACCCTAACCTACAGAGGTGACAGATCGACCTTCATATATAATGCGAAAGATAATTCATACTGCTAAAAAAAATTCCGCGTAAAAAATTCTAATGGAAAAGGTTTATCACATCTATGCAAAGGAAGAGTGTTTATATAACAATCTAAGTGAGGGACAATTTAATAAGACATGGGAAACCCTCAAGGGAATGGTTGGTCTAATGAAGACTGATTATGAACTTGAGGATTTGTCATATGAGGAGTTAGTAAAAACCCCCATGGAGGGGCAGGAACATTCATACTAACTGTAAGATTAATATTGACATACTACATATTACACGTTATAATTGACTTGAAGGTTAATTCAACTTATGGCTAAAGGATTCACGGTTAAAGCAAAAGCACCCACGAAGAAAGCAGAAGAGTGGGACTATCAAGCAATCAAAGAAAGGATGAGAGGTAAGACCATTGTTTTCTGTCTACCTGGACGTGGATGTTCATTTACCTTTCTAAAGAACTTTGTACAACTGTGCTTTGATATGGTACAGAATGGAATGAGTATTCAGATTAGTCAAGACTACTCATCAATGGTTAATTTTGCCCGTTGTAAGGTTTTAGGTGCAAATGTATTGCGCGGTCCTAAGCAGATTCCTTGGGATGGTAAATTAGAATATGATTATCAGTTATGGATCGATAGTGATATTGTTTTTGACACTAATAAGTTTTGGCAACTATGTGACATGGCAATCAGTGAAGAAGGAGAAGAGAAAGAGATTGTAAGTGGTTGGTATGCAACTGAGGATGGTCACACAACTTCTGTCGCACACTGGTTAGAGGAGGATGACTTCCGTAAGAATGGTGGAGTGATGAATCATGAAACTGTTGATTCAATTGGTAAGCGTAAGAAACCATTCACTGTAGACTACACAGGTTTTGGATGGGTATTGATCAAGAAGGGAGTATTTGAGAATCTAGAGTATCCATGGTTTGCACCTAAGATGCAAGTCTTTGAGTCTGGTAGTGTTCAAGACATGTGTGGTGAGGATGTCTCATTCTGTTTAGATGCCAAAGAGGAAGGTATGGATATTTGGTGTGACCCTCGCATTCGCGTTGGTCATGAAAAGACTCGTGTAATTTAACTAGGAGATTATTATGGCAGTACGGAAATCATTATCAGGTACAGAGTTTGTGGAGTCACATCCGAAGAACACTCGTCAAGGGAATGGTAAGCATACAAAATACGCCGCGTCGTCTCGTAATGGGGCAAAGAAAAGATATCGCGGACAGGGTAAATAGTGTAGTTATATGAATACATCATGTCAGCACTTATATGTAATCTTCCATCTGTAGAAGTATGGGTTCGTAAAGAATATCTAACTGATCATCAAAGTGGTCATGGTGAATTTGTTAAAGGCGTCTGGGTATCGGCAAAGTCGATTCCTGGGCGCACTTTTTATTTTGAAACTTATTTACCTGAATATGCTGCAATGTACGATAAGTTACCTATCAGTGCATTTGTATCTGAACCTGAATTACCTGATCCTGATATGAGTTTACCTAATTTGCAATTTTGGAATTGTATGGATTATGGTGTTGTATCAGTTACTAAGCAATTTATCGGTAGTATGGATTATGAATTATATACTCGTGACCATGGTATACAAAAAGGTACATATATTTGTACTTTAGACAACTATCATCAAGATCCTGAGGTCGTTGATTATGCAACAAGTGAAAATCCTGCTGAACATAAGTCACATAATCTAATTGAATTGAATAATGGACAGTATGCACTGTATCCAAACAATAGAATGCGGATTTTTGACAACAGTTTAACACCTGTTGAACCTAAAATGCCTGATTTTAAGGTATCAACTCAATATTATCAGGTTGAAAATGGTTTTGATCGACTTGGAATGGGTCGTGAAGACGAATATTTTTGGAAAACAGCAAAAGAACAAGAAAATTCATCAAAAAAGGAGAACAATGATGACTAATCATGATTTTTTAGACAATTTAGCAAACGATCAGCATCAAAAAATGCTAAGAGAGATTGCTAATGATGATCAAACTCCCAAAAAACGCGATTCTCGCAAAAATACTGAGATTTTTGAGACTGAAGAGGAGTATACTATTATTCCTTCTCAAACATTGAATGAATTTTAATTAAATGCCTTAATAAATAAGTTATAATCGCCGTATTTTTGTGCCTCTAGAAAGGGTAAGTCAAGGATTTAAGGATATTAGCATGTCATTTAAGGCAAATCCCTTAAATGATGACTTGATTGCACTTAAAAATGAAAATGCTATCTCCAGATCAATTCGTAATATTGTTTTTACAGTTCCTGGAGAAAAGTTTTTTCAAGAGGACTTTGGTTCTGATGTAAGTCAATCCTTATTTGAAAATATTGATGACATTTCTGCTTCAAACATAAGAGATCAAATTCAAAGATCAATTGTTAATTTTGAAGATAGAGTTAATTTAAGGGAAGTTAAAGTTCTTCCTGATTTTGATGGGAATGCATTTGATGTAATTATTAGATATGACATTGTTGGAGCTGACATCCCACCTCAAGAGTTACAATTCGTCTTGCAGTCAAATAGATAAAAATGCCACTCGCTAATTACACTAACTTAGATTTCGATCAAGTTAAGACAACACTTAAAGATTATCTTAAGTCAAATTCCAATTTTACGGATTATGACTTTGAAGGATCGAACCTTTCAACAATTCTTGATGTATTAGCATACAACACTTATATCTCCTCATACAACGCAAACATGGTTGCGAATGAGGTCTTCATTGATACTGCAACATTACGAGAAAATATTGTTGCTTTAGCAAGAAATATAGGGTATGTTCCTAGATCTAGGCAATCATCAAGAGCAACAGTTAGTTTTTTTGTAGATACAAGTAATATTTCACCTACCCCAGCAACAATTACCCTTCATAAAGGTATTGTAGCAACAACAACCGGCAGTTTTGGAAATCAATCTAAAACATTTTGTATTTTAGATGATATTTCAGTACCGGTATTCAATAATATAGCAAGTTTCAATGATATTTCAATTTATGAGGGAACTTTATTAAGTTCTAATTTTACATATAGCACTAGAATCCCTAATCAGAAGTTTATTTTACCAAATTCTGGTGTTGACACGTCCCTTATTTCGGTAACAGTAAAAAATAACGAAAATTCCTCTGCTTTAACAAAATACTCAAACCAAGATAGTTTATTTGATATTGGTGGAGAGTCAAAAGCATATTTTCTTCAAGAAATCTCTGATGAAAGATATGAGATTTTCTTTGGAGACAATATTTTTGGTAAAGCACTTGAAGAGGGTAATTACATTACTGCAAATTACATTGTATCAGATGGAGACTCTGGAAATGGTATTTCTTCCTTCCAGTTTTCAGGAAGATTAACGTATACAAGAAATGCACAGACATATACAGTTACATCGGGTATATCACTCCTAACAACCGGTTTAACGTCCTCTGGGGGCGATACAATCGAGTCTGTGGAGTCTATTCGTAGGTATGCCCCAAGAATCTATGCTGCTCAAAATAGAGCATTAACAGCAGGTGATTATGAAACATTAATTCCATCTAAAATTTATCCTGAAACCGAATCAATTTCTGTATTTGGTGGAGAAGAGTTAATTCCTCCTCAATATGGAAAAGTTTTTATTAGTATTAAACCTAGAACAGGTGATTTTCTTCCTAATCTTATAAAGCAAAATATAAAAAGTAAATTAAAGAAAATTGCTGTTGCAGGGATTGTTCCTGAAATATTTGATTTAAAATATCTGTATATTGAAGTAGATTCAAAAGTATACTTTAATACCAATAAAGCACAATCACCCGCATTTGTTTCCTCAACAGTACAAACAAATACTAATAAGTATGCAGAATCAACCGAACTAAACAAATATGGTGCAAGGTTTAAATATAGTAAGTTTTTAAAAATTGTTGATGACAGTCATGAAGCAATAACATCGAATATCACTACTCTTCGTATGAGAAGAGATTTAAGAGTTGTTCTAAATGGTTTTGCTGAATATCAAATTGGATTTGGTAATAAGTTTCAAGTAAAAGATCCTGATGGATTTAACATCAAAACCTCTGCATTTAAAATTGATGGAATTTCCCAAGATGTATACCTAGGAGATTTGCCAAGACCTAATAGAGAAACTGGAACTCTTTTCTTCTTTACTCTTCCTAATGTTGGATCACAATCACCATCAATAGTTAGAAGAAACGTTGGTTCGATTGATTATATAAATGGGGTTATTACAATTAATCCAGTAAATATTCAAGGTGGCATGGTAAAAGATGGGCAAACAATTATTGAGATCGAAGCAACTCCGAGTTCAAATGATGTTATTGGATTACAGGATCTTTATTTGCAACTAGATATAAGTAACAGTAATTTTGAAACTGTTGTGGATGAAATTTCTTCGGGATTAGATCCTGCAGGATCAAACTATATTGTAACTTCAAGTTATCCAAACGGTAATCTTGTAAGAGAAGGTGGTAGAGGATCTATTGTAAGAACCTCTACATCAACAACAACAAGTGCTAGACCGACTACAACAACCACAACAACATCTGTACCTTCAACTACCGTTAGTACCTCTGGATCATCAACAGGTGGATCTGGATCGGGCGGCGGAAGCGGTTACTAATCAAATAAGGATAAAATGTCAGAGAAAAGAATTAAAATCAATTCCATTGTTAAAAATCAAGTTCCTCAATATGTAAGAGAGGACTATCCTTTAGTAACCGAATTTTTAAAACAATATTATATCGCGCAAGAATATCAAGGAGCTCCTCTTGATTTACTTCAAAATATTGATAAGTACGTCAAAATAGATGAGACAACAAACTTATCAACGTCTGTTGGATTAAGTACAGTTCTTAATTCATTTGAAAATGTTATAAGTATTGATCTTTCTAAAGACCCTGCTGGAACTGATGGGTTTCCTGATTCCTACGGTCTTTTGAAGATTGATGATGAAATCATTACATACACTGGAAAAACAAGATCCTCATTTACAGGATGTGTAAGAGGTTTTAGTGGTATTACATCATATACATCTCCTTCAAATCCTGAGCAATTAGTTTTTGATACAAGTGTTGGTGTTGCACATACTTTTGGATCTAGAGTTGAAAATTTATCAAATTTATTTTTAAAAGAGTTTTTAACTAAAACAAAATCTCAAATTTTACCAGGACTCGAAGAACGTTCATTTAATGAAAGTTTGAATCAAAATGTTTTTCTTAAAAATTCAAAAGATTTTTATCTGAGTAAAGGAACTGATAGATCTTATGAAATATTATTCAAAGCACTTTACGCAGAAAATGTCAAAATTGTAAGACCTGGTGAATTTTTATTCACTCCTTCAAATGCTCAATATAATGTAACTAATGATTTGGTAGTAGAACCAATTAAAGGTGATCCAGTCAACCTTGAGTTGATGACTCTTTTTCAAGATGCATATGATGATCAAGAAAGAGCGTATGCCCCTATTTCTAATGTTGAAACAATAATCACTGGTACAGGTCAAACATTTTATAGATTAAGTGTAGATGCTGGATCTAATAAAGATATTCGAGTAGATGGATCAATATATGGAGCATTTGGGGTTCAACCAAAAACAAGACTGATTGGTAACGCTGGAATTGGTCTGACTGTACTTGATGTTGATTCAACTATCGGATTTGCAACTAGTGGAACATTATTTGTTACATTTAATGATACTTCAACAGGTATAGTTTCATATACCTCAAAATCAAACAATCAATTTTTTGATGTTGACGGAGTAAGTAAACCTATTCTTGATTCTACTATTGTAGGAGTGAATACATTTGCTTATGGAAGGTCAAAAACTAATTTTGATGAAACTATTGAAGTAAGAATAAGTAATGTAATTGCCGATTGCGAGCATCCAAATACGTATCATCAAGGGGTTGATGATACTATTTTAATCAAAACCTTAGGTATTGGTAATACTACATTTAAATATAGAAATTGGTATTACAACACTGCACCTTCATATGATATTGCATCTTTTACGTTAATAGATTCATCAGACAACACATATCGTCTGTATCTCAATAAGGATCATTATCTTAAAGTTGGTGATAGAATAACTTTAAGTGGAAATGTTTCGGGTGATAAACCATTATCTACGGTAACTAAAATTATTACAGAAAGATCTGTATTGGTAAAAGGGCAGGGAGAGTTAAATAGCACGGAAAATTTTATTGCTAAACGGTCTCTCTTAAAAGCAGAATCAAATAATTTTCCAGGTGCTGCGGTATATTCTGCAAACATACAAAATTTATATAAGAAAAAGTATGAAGATGATATTATTGTAGCGTCATCATCCATACCTTTTTATAATGCAAATTCTCTAAATGTAACATCTAGATCGGTCGAATTTTCTGGAACCTTTATTGGTGATGAATTTGAAATTATCCTTACCGGAGATCATGGTTTTTACACTGGAGACGCTTTATATTACACTCCAGAAATAGTAGAAGAAACATCTACTAACAGACAGACAGGAATAACAACTACTAAGTCAGTTCTTGGATCAACTTTATTTGATGGTAATGATGGTGGAGAGGGTTTATATTTTGTAGAAAGAGTTTCACCCAGAAAAATCAAACTGGCAAAAAGTAGAACTGAACTCTATAATCAAAATTATATTACACTTAACAGTTCTACTCCTGTTACAAATAACAAATTTGACTTATATGATTTTAGAAAAAGAACTTTAGAGACACAAAAACTTTATAGAAAAATATCAGAACCAATAGCAGCAGATAGTATAAGTGCGACTAGTCCAGGTTTTACTGGTATTTTAGTTAATGGTGTTGAAATTTTAAACTACAAATCAAAAGATGTAGTTAAGTATGGAGAAATTAAAAAAGTAGATGTATTAAATGGTGGTGATGGATATGATGTGATAAACCCTCCAGTCCTCAAAATTAATGATTCAGTGGGAGTTGGAGCAACTGGAACTATTTCTGTTTCTGGTGTTTTAGAAGAGATTAGATTGATAGATCCTGGATTTGACTATCAAGAAACTCCAAGAGTTACAATTACTGGTGGTAATGGTAAAGGTGCTGAGGCATCGGTCTCTCTTAAGAGTACTGAACATAAAATTTCATTTAAATCAGATCCTATAGCAGGTAGTGTTGGTTTAGGAACCACGGGAACTTTACCATCTGCTATTGGATTTGGGACATTCCATAAGTTTAAAACTGGAGAAAAAGTCCTTTATATTTCAGACAATCAAACAGTGGTTGGTGGACTCACAACTAATACTTCTTATTTCGTTTCTCAGGTTGGATTAACAACAATAAGATTGCATCCAACTCAAGCAGATGCAGTATCTGGCATCAATACGATTGTTTTATCTTCATATGGTTCTGGTATCCAATTCTTTAAATCTATTCAAAATAAGAAAATAATTGAATCCATAACGGTTATTTCAGGTGGAGAGGGATATCAAAATAATAGAAGGGCAATCTCTCCAGCAGGAATCAATACTGCATCTAATGTTTTCAATGTAATCAACCATGATTTTAATTCTGGTGAAATTATTAAATATACTTGCAATGGAACATCGCCAACTGGACTAACAACGAATACACAATATTATATCACAAAAATTAGTGATGATAGTTTTAAGTTGTCTAATGTAGGAGTAACTACTAATAAAGATAGTTTCTTTAAAACAAAAAGATACGTTGATATTTCTTCGGTAGGTGTAGGAACACATTTCTTTAATTATCCCGACATTGAAGTTTCTCTTATTGGAAGAGTTGGTTTATCATCAACTGGAAACACTAATTTTGAAGCAAAAATACAACCCATTTTTAGAGGTCAAATAACATCGGTTGACTTGACTGAAAATGGCGTTGGTTATGGTGCTTCCGAGATAATAAATTTTGAAAGACTTCCTAATATAACCTCTGGTGTAGGATCTGACGCACAATTGCGACCTATAATCAAAAATGGTTCAATAGAAGAGATTGTTGTTGAAAATAAAGGAACTGGATATTTTTCGATTCCAGATGTTTTAGTGAACGGTCAAGGGTTTGGTGCTGTGATCACTCCGGTATTAAAAACTGTTGGATCTGGATCTTCAGAAACAAAAGCAATTGATTATATCAAAGTAATTTCTGGTGGTACAGGTTATACACAAAATACAACAAGTGTATCAGTCGTATCAACAGGATCTGGAGCTCAATTCTTCCCTCTTATTCAAGAATGGAGAATTAATTTAGTTAATAGATTTTTTGAAACCGCAAAAGTAACATCTGACGATGGATTTATTGCAAGAGGTACAAATAATGCTTATGGACTACAATATGCTCACCTGTACGCTCCTAGACCCCTTAGAGAAAGTCTTAATCCTACTGACCAAGTTGGCAATGTTATATACAAAAAAAATGATATCGTTAAAGTTAATGGAATCGAGGTAGAGTCCAGTAATCACTCACCAATTATTGGATGGGCATATGATGGAAATCCAATCTATGGACCTTATGGATTTTCTGGTAAAAATGGTGGAGTTGTTACCCAGATGAAATCTGGTTATAACGAAGATTCACTTAGCAAATCTCAGAGACCTCCAGTCACTGTTTTTCCAAGAGGATACTTTGTTGAAGACTACACTTACAAAAAGATAGTTGACGAATCTGTACTTGACAAAAATAATGGAAGGTTCTGTGTAACCCCAGAATTTCCTAATGGTACATATGCATATTTTGCGACTATTGATGATTCTCTTGCTCAAGGTCAGGGTTCAGTTTTTTCTGGATATAAATTACCAACTTTCCCATATCTTGTAGGTGATTCATTTCACTCTAAGTTAGATCCTTTTAATTTAAATGCAGAATCAAATCAAGATGTGTACAAAATTGATGATTTTGATTATTGTAGAAATACTGAACCCTATAATTTGATAGATGGTGCTGTTTCATATCCATATGTCACAACACCTAATAATCTTAATCAAAAAGTTGAAGTTTTAGCAGTAACTCCAGGAAAAGTTGAAAAAATTGGTATTGAAACTGGTGGAGATGGATATAAAGTTGGTGATAAAATTAAGTTTAACAACAACAACACAAAAGGGATTGGTGCAATTGCTAAAGTTGCAACATTGAAAGGGAAACAAGTTGAAAGTGTGAGTGTTGCCACAAGCACAATTAATAATGTTGAGATTTATCCAGGATCTAAGGATCAGTATATTATTTCAGCAGATAACCCTCATAACTTTAAGAAATTTGACAATATCGTTATATCAGGATTATCAACAACATCCTCTAAAATTGCAGGATTTTATTCTGCAGGAATTTCTTCAAATAGATTAACAATAGTTGGTGTTGGCACATTATCATCAGGAATTGGTTCAGTTGGAGTAACTGGTATTGTTACATATATTAGAGTTACTGGTAATTTAGATTATCCACAAATAAAAGAAAATGATATTCTAAAAGTCGGAACTGAGCAGGTAAAAGTATTAAACGTTGATATATTAAATTCAAGAATAAGAGTTCTTAGGGGTATCAATGGTGTAGTAGGTGCATCTCACACTATTACAAGTATTCTACTCGAAGATCCAAGAAGACTTACAGTATCTGCAGGATTTAATACAACATATGCTCCTAGATTAAATAAACAAAATTATTTTAATCCATCTGAGAGCGTAGGACTCGGAACAGCAGTTGGAGTTGGTATTGGGTCTACAATTGTATTTTCCAATCCTGGTGCTGGAATCACAAGAGTTGATATTCCAACTAAAGGAATTTACATTAAAGAGCATGGACTTAAGACTGGAGATCAATTAACTTACTCTCCTGGAAATGGAAGCGGTATTGATGTTTTAAATAATGTTGGTTCAGCATCGACTCTTGTAGATGATCAAACCTTGTTTGTGGCTAAAATTTCAAATGATGTAATTGGAATTGCAACTGTTAAAGTTGGAATGGGAACTAACGGTTCTTTTGTTGGTATTGCATCAACTCATAGAAATACAAGCACGCTTTTCTTTACTGGATTTGGAACAGGTGTTTATCATAGTTTCAAAACTAATTTTTCAGTTATCACGGCAAAATTAGAAAGAAATCAAGTTACTGTACAAACCAAACAAGCACATGGTATTCAAGGTAGACATGAGGTTGATATTGATGTAAGTCCATCAATCTCCACTACTGTGACGCTTAAATATAATGATTTTAATAGAAGAGTAGTTGTAAATCCAAAAGATTTTGCTGCAGATGGTGTTAATACATCAACAAATACAATTACAATCAATAATCATGGTTATGAAACTGGCGAAAAAATTATTCATACTGCTTCGATTCCTGCGATAGGTCTTTCAAATAACGCAATTTATTACATAGTAAAAATTGATAAAAACTCATTCAAACTTTCAAATACAGAATATGAATCCAAATTAGAAAAACCACAAACTGTTGGAATTGCCAGTACTTCATCAGGAACAATTAATCCAATCAATCCAAAAATTGATGTATATAAAGAATCTACAGTTGAATTTGATTTATCAGATTCTTCACTTTCTTATAAAAATCAAGGATTGAGTTATCCTGCATTTGAGTTAAATTTCTATCTTGATGAAGACCACAATACAATCTGGAATACAAGTTTTACGAAAAAAACATTTGAAGTTACAAGAAGTGGTAGAGTTGGAATTGATACTAATGCGAAGGTTTCTCTTGCAGTCAACTCAGATATTCCCGAGCAACTTTACTACTCTTTAGATGTTATTGAAGAGAATGATGTTCCAGAGGTAAAGAGTAGTATTATTGATGATAATACTGTTACTTCATATAATCAAATTAAAGTAAGTGAAAGTAATTTCAACGGAAGATTTGCTGTCTCTGTTGGTGCCACAAATTCCTTTAACTATTTTGTTGCGAAAATTCCAGAAAAAGTATCATATGCTGGAACAACTTCCAAGTTAAATTATACAACTGATTGCACACATACTGATGGGGCTATTAATTCATTCTCAATTATTGATGGTGGAACAAATTATTATTCTGTTCCTGGTATTTCAACAATAGTAGGAGTCGGCACAACTGATACAGGATCTGGAGCAATTATATCAGTTGAGAGTGAATCCATAGGGAAAATAAAAACAACTAAGATTCTTAACATTGGATTTGATTTTCCATCAGACCCAACACTAAAACCAAGCACAAACATACCTCAAGTTGTCACTATAGAGTCATTAAACTCTCTTGCATCCGTCGGTATTGTATCTGCGGGTAGGGGTTATACTGTCGCACCAAAACCAGTTGTCATAGATGCGGTTACTAAAAAACACATAAAAGACGCTGATCTTGTTTATAGTTTAGGTGATACAAACGTAAAGATACTTAATAATGCTAGAGGAATTAGTAATGTAAATCCGATCATTCGCCCCAGTCAAAATAGTAATGGAATTGGTATTGGAACTGTTGGATTCAATACTGTTACTCAAAATGTCACTGTTGGTCTTAATACTGGATTTAGCACTGGAGACACTTTCCCACTAAGAGTCGGAGATAAGGTTCTTGTTGAAGGTGTTAGTATTGGTATTGGATCAACTGGACTTGGTTACAATTCCGAGGGTTTTGACTACAAATTATTTGAAATTACAGAGGTTGATGAAAACATTGGAGGAATTGGATCTGTAACTTACAGCATGTCAGGTAATCTTCCAAGTGGAATTTTATCACCAGGACTATATGATGCTCCCAACTCTGTTGGTGCAAGAATTATTCCAGAAAGATATTTCCCATCATTTACTTCTATTCTTAGGCAAAATGAATTCTTTAATGGTGAAATTGTAAAGAGTGATTCTGCAGAGGGTATAGTTAACTTCTGGGACAAAAAAACAAATACATTAAGAATTGAGTCAAAGCAAGTTTTTGTTGAAAATGAAGTTATTAGAGGATCTGCTTCAAGAACAGAAGGAATAGCATTATCTGTTAGATCATATGAGTCTTATCTCAAGATGGGTGCTATATCTAAAACTTTGAGGGGTCATCAAGACGACTCTGGATTCTTGAATACAAATATGCAGAGACTTCAAGATAGTGATTACTATCAAACATTTGCATATTCATTAAGTTCAAGAGTTCCTCTTGAAACTTGGAATGATGTTGTTTCATCTACAAATCACACACTCGGATATAAAAAGTTTGCTGATTATCAACTTGAGTCAGTTACTAGCGTAAGTGTTGGAATTTCTACTGATCAAACTGTGATTGATCAAGTTATTGATGCAGTTGGTTTTGCAGATTTAAATTGTGTATATGATTTTGATGTAGTAAGTGAAAACTTCTTAAATGTTGGAGATAAAGTATTATCTACAGAAATTAGATTTACTAGTAGAATTCTTCAAGATTTCCTTGAATCTGTTGGAAATAGAGTTCTTTCAATTGATGACTTGAGTTCTCAATTTAATAGTGATCCTAGACCAACTGCTTTCAGTGTAATTAATACTTTTGCTCTTGCATCAAGAAGAGCAATGAAGTATATCACATATGTTAGAGACACTAGATTTACTGCCCAAAGGCAGTTAATGATTGTTGATCTTATTCATGATGGTGCCCGTGGTTACATCAATCAATACGGAAGAGTTGAAAGCACTTATGATCAAGGATCATTTGACTTCACTGTTTCTGGAACGGATGGACAACTGCAGTTCTTCCCAACCAAGTTTAAGGTTAATGATTATCAAATTGCTGCCATCTCATATAATCTAGATGATAATTTATTGAGCACTGGAATCACTGCAATCGGACCATCTATCATTGAAACAGATAGTGTAACAATTGGTTCGGGAATTGGAGCAACAACTATTGTTAGTATTGCTAGTACTCATAATTCAGTTAAGGTATTAGTTGAAATTACGCCCGATATTAGCACTACTGAATTTGAATATAATAATTTAAATATTGTTCATAATGGAACTGATGTAGAGTTGCTTGAATATGGTCAATTAACCACGACAGGTAGTAATGATGATGCTGATGTTGGTCTTGGAACTTATAGTGCTTTAATCAATGGATCAAATCTTGAAGTTATATTCCATCCCAACTCTGGTGTTGGAATAGGAACAACTGGTGTAGTTAATACAATTCAAGTTGGTTTAGCAACCGCTGGTATTACTGGTATTGGGACTCATAATATGAAACATGCCAGAATTGAGTCAAGAACCACCAGCATCTCCTCTTCAGGAACTCCTGGTATTCATACTGTTGCTTCTTATCCAGATACTTACGATGTAGCATACTTTGTTGCTCAAGTTGCGGATACATCAAATAATCAGTATATGATGACTGAAATTATTGCAGTTGATGATTTTACTGATGATGGGACTACTCCAGAAACCTATGATACTGAATTTGGAGAAGTTGGAACTTCTGTAGGTCTTGGAACATTTGGTACAAGAGTTTCTGCTGCTGGAACAACTGAATTAACATTCACACCAGCAGCTAGTATTAACACTGTCGTGAACGTCTATATGAATGCGTTGAGACATCAAGATGATGGCAAAGACGAAATTGATTTTAATAATGCTGTTATTGAATCGGGATTTGCGACATATGAAGGAACCGAAAGAGACATTAAGAGAGCGTTTGAATTAACACACGAAACCACTCCAATTTTTGAAAGATCATTTGAGGGAAATGATTCAAGTATTATTGACTTGACCACAAATACTATTACTCTTCCAAATCACTTCTTTGTCACGGGTGAAAAGATTGAATATAATCACGCTGGTGCTGGATCAACCATGGCAATTGGTATTTCTAGCACTTCATTCGTTGGTATTGGAACTACAACTTCACTCCCAGGCGATTTGTTTGTAGTCAAGGTAACTGATGATAAAATTAAAATTGCATCTAGTGCTGAAAATGCATTAAAACCAGTTCCTGAAGCAATTAACTTGACAAGTGTAGGAATAGGAACATCGCATAGATTTGTTGCTACAAATAAAAATGCCAAAGGGTTAATTGCAATTGACAATATAATTCAATCTCCCATCGTTTCTACTGCAGTTACTACGACACTTGCTGTTAAATTAACAACCACTGATGATAGTCTTAGGTTGACAGGAATTACTTCAATTTCTGGTAGTGATTTAATTAAAATTGGCAATGAAATTATAAGAGTTGATGGTGTTGGTATTGGACAAACAAATAACTTAATTGTAAGAAGAGGATGGTTAGGAACAGGTGTTGGTGCTGCAGTTACGGGAGCTTTAGTAACAAAAGTCATCGGTAATTATAACATTGTAAATAATGTATTAAATTTTGTAGATGCTCCATTTGGTAATAAACCACTGGGTGCTGATACTAATCCACCAGACGAAAGAGATTGGACCGGCATAACAACCAGTTCTAGTTTCCAAGGAAGAATATTCCTTAGAAGCGGTGTTGTGAATGACTCAAATGATGCATATCACGAAAATTATGTTTTTGATGATTTATCTCAAGAATTTAACGGATCTAAAAAAGAGTTTACTCTTAAATCTAATGGTTCTAATGTTACTGGAATTGCAACTGAAAATGCTATCATTCTTGTAAATGATACCTTCCAAACTCCTGGTGGAATAACAGGTGTAATTGCTCCTGCGGATCAACTCGAACAATACACACTATCAGAAAATGCAGGAATTACCTCAATTTCATTTGTAGGATCTGCAGTCTCAACTACAGCGGATGTAAGAACTTCTAACGTTCCTGTTGGGGGAATAATTGTTTCAGTTTCTTCTACTGAAGGATTTGGTTATCAACCTCTTGTTGCTGCTGGTGCAACTGCCACAGTTTCTGTTGCCGGAACAATTCAATCAATAAGTATTGGAAATAGTGGTTCAGGATATAGGGCAGGAATTCAAACCACTGTAAATGTAGGAGTTGCTACTACCTCTCTCAGTGGATTTAATAAATTTAATATTGGAACCGCCACGATAAGTGGTGGAAATATCGTAAGTATTGCAATTACAAATCCAGGAACTGGTTATACATCAACTAATCCACCTCTGGTGATTATTGATGATCCACTAAGTTACAGCAACATTCCATTAATTTATAGTTCAAGTTCTGCTGGTGTAGGAACCGGTGCTAAAATTGATATAGTAGTTGGTCAAGGATCAAGTGTAATTGATTTTACGATCAAAAATACAGGATATGGTTATGGTAATAACCAATCATTGACTGTTGCTATTGGTGGCACAATTGGCATTCCTACTGACACAAGTAAAACACTAAATGAATTTAAGATTGATATTGCAGAGATAGTAAGTGATGAATTTACTGGATGGTCAGTTGGTGAGTTACAGGTCATTGATAATATTGAAAAATTCATCAATGGAAGTAGAACTAACTTCCCAATTGAAGTTGATGGAGTCGTTACTTCAATTGTTGCAGGTAAAGGATCCAAAGTAAATGTTCAAGATGTAATTATCGTCTTTGTAAATAATATTCTTCAGGTTCCCGGTAAAGGTTACATATTTGAAGGTGGTTCTCAAATTGAGTTTACAGAAGCTCCTAAGATCGGTGACACTGTTGAAATTATTTTCTACAAAGGAACCGGTTCTCAAGACGTTGTGTTGAGAGAGATTATTGAAACTGTTAAAGAGGGTGATACACTTCAAATTCAAAATAATGATATATTTACGAATGAAGAAGTAAGATCTGTTAATTTTGTATCTGGAACTGATGTTGCAGAAACAAATCCTTATCGTGGTCCTGGTAACGTTCAAAATACTGCTTTACTTAGACCTGTTGTTTGGTGTAGACAAATTGAGGACAAAATTATCAACGAAAAAGAAGTTGGTAAAAATAGGGAACTCTATGAACCAGTAGTTAACCCAACGGCACATATCATTAAAACAGTTGGAGTTGGTGCTACTCAAATTTTCGTTGATACACTTAGACCTCTATTTAATATTCGCAATGAAATTACTGATAAGGTAAATCTGACTTTCCAAAATAAAGTTAAATTTATTCCACAAGATGACAAAGTTTCTGCTGCTGGAACTGCGATTGTTTCAACTGCAGGAACAATTACCTCTGTTGCTATTTCCACTGGTGGTGTTGGATACTCAGATGCATTAGTAAGTTTTGGTAGCACAAATGGAGTTGGCATAGGAACTACAACAACTGCTCTTGGTACAGTTACAATTGGTGCGGCAGGCACTATTACAGGTGTTGCGATCACTAATCCTGGTCTTGGTTATACTCAAACTAATCCACCTCTTGTTCTGTTTAGTCCTCCTACAAGAGGGGTAGAGGAAAATGAAGTTAATTCTTATAATGGCGACAATGGAGTAATTGTTGGATTTGGTACTACCTCTGTAGGAATTGGAACAACTCAGTTCATCTTTGATTTACACATTCCACTTGATTCTTTCCTAAGAAATGTTGGATATAATACTGATATTGTTGCAACAGCAGTGACTGCAAGTTCACTAAGTTCTGGCGATTACTTCATGGTATTTAATTCAAATGTAGGATCTTCTTCAACATCTATTACTTCACTCGATACCTCTGGTAATACAGTGGGGATTGGAACTTCTAATATTGATAATATATACTTTGTTCAAAGTGCTGAAACTGTATATCGACCAACGGGAGTTAACTCTGAGGGAGTGGGAATTGGTACATCTCACATTACTAGAGTCTTTGTTAATGTTAATAATAACTTCCCATATGGTTCGGGCATTCAAACGTCTAATTCATTCGGTGAATTTAGTTGGGGAAGAATTGATCTTAAGTCAAGGTCTAAAGTGACTTCCTATAATGCGTTTACTACTGGTGGTATTGGTGGTATATCTACCTCTACATTCGTTCAAAGGTCCAAATCACTAAGATTTAAAGATTATGATATTTGAACTAATAAATAAAGAAAAAAACTGTGTGTAATGGCTGCAATTATAACTGATCAAATTAGAATATTAAATGCAAAGAATTTTGTTGCAGGTGTAACTACCTCTACCAATGCATATTATTCTTTCATTGGATTAACGAACGCAACTGATTACAGTTCAACATGGGATCAAGATCCTCCTTCACCAAAAGATAGTTTTGATGAGGAGAATCAGTATTGGGATTCAATGGTTGCTCTAAAGAAGATAAACTCATCTGATGTAAGACAGGTTGTTTCAAAAATAAACTGGTCTTCAGGAACAACCTATGACATGTATCGTCACGATTATAGTAGAACAAAAACTGCTGCTGTAAGCGGTGCCACTAATTTGTATGCTGCATCATATTTTGTAATTAATAGTGATTTTAGAGTTTATATCTGCATACAAAATGGTACTACTCCTGATACACCAAATGGAGCACCATCTCTTGATGAACCAACACATATTGATTTAGAACCAAGAGCGGCAGGAACAAGTGGGGATGGTTATCTTTGGAAATATCTTTATTCTATCAAACCAAGTGATATTGTGAAATTTGAAGCAACTGCTTTTATGCCAGTTCCTTTAAATTGGGAAACAACCACTGAAAACGCACTTGTAAGGGATAATGCAGTTGATGGATCAATCAAAGTGGCTACCATTACTGATAGGGGAGCAGGTGTTGGACCTGCTGGTGCTACTCGATATGCTAACGTTCCAATAAAAGGTGATGGAACTGGTGCAGAATGCACTATTGTTACCACCAATGATCAAAGAGTTGACTCAATAACAATAACCAACCAAGGTTCTGGATATACCTTTGGTAATGTGGATTTAGCAGCAGGAAACGTTCCGAGTGGAACAACAAGACCTACTTTTGATGTAATTATTTCTCCTCAGGGAGGACATGGTAAGGATATCTATAGAGAATTGGGAGCAACTAATGTTCTTCTTTATTCTAGAATTGAAAATGATAATGAAAACCCTGATTTTATTACTGGAAATCAAATTGCAAGAGTTGGTCTTGTAGAAAATCCAAAAACTACTTCAAACACTTTACTATCTGCTGATAAAGCAAGTGCCGTTGGTGCTTTGAGATTGGCAGGAGCAGGATATAGTTCTGCTGCTTTTTCTGCCGATTCTTATTTTACTCAAACTGTATCTACAGGGACAACTGCTCAAGGAAGAGTAATTAGTTATAACCAAACAACGGGTGTTTTGAAGTATTGGCAAGATAGAACAGTTGCTGGATTTAATACAGTTGGAACTGCTCAAACTACACCAACTTATGGATTTGATTTAACAGAGTTTACTTCTGCTCCTGCCACAGGTGGTAGTTTGATAATCACTCCAACAACAGGTGTTGATTTACAAATTGACTCAAACTTTAGTGGTATCCAAACCACAATAAATAGTAGGACATATAATCTTGGTCTTACTTTTACGGATGGTATTGCACCTGCAGAAGTGAAAAAATATGCAGGAAACATTGTTTATGTTGATAATAGACCATCCATAACAAGGTCATCTAACCAAAAAGAAGATATCAAAATTGTTTTGCAGTTCTAAAGAATTATGCCACAGCAGACGAACCTCAACGTAGCACCATATTTTGATGACTTTGATCCATCTAATGATTACCATAAGGTGCTGTTTAAACCTGGATATGCTGTCCAGGCTAGGGAATTAACATCTCTCCAATCGATTCTGCAGAATCAAATCGAAAGATTTGGTCAGCACTTCTTTAAAGAAGGTGAAAAAGTTATACCGGGAAATACTGGGTATAATAGAATTTACAACTGTGTTCAATTAGTGAACACATTTCAAGGAGTTCCAGTCTCTGCATATGCTGAACAGTTAGAAGGAACTCAAATTACGGGTTTGACTTCCGGTGTAACGGCATATGTTGATTCGGTTCTTCTTCCTGAAGACTCTGAAAGAGGAAATCTCACTCTCTATATTAACTATTTAAACTCAAGCACAGCAAACAATTCAACTGAAGTGTTTAGTGATGCTGAAGAACTTGCTTGTAGCGAAGTAATTTCCTCAGGTCTTTTAGGAAACAGTACAATTAGTGCTGGAGCTCCATTTGGTTCTACCATATCAAATGATGCTGGACAGACTGGTTCTTCATTTCAAATTCAAAATGGAGTTTACTTTATTAGAGGAAATTTTGTAAATGTTGACAAAGAAACTTTAATCCTTGATCAATATGGAACAACTCCAAGTTATAGAATTGGTCTTTTTGTAAATGAAGAAATAATTACTGCAGATTTAGACGAAACTCTCAACGATAATTCTCAAGGATTTAATAACTATGCTGCACCCGGTGCAGATAGACTTAAAATTAGCACCTCTCTTATTAAGAAGTCTCTTGACGATTTAGATGATGGATCTTTTGTTGAATTAGGAGTTGTAGTAAACGGAGTTTTACGAACAAAAACTAAAAAAACAGGTCTTGGTAATGGTGTTGGTTATAATGATATTACTGATGTTCTAGCGAGAAGGACATTTGCTGAATCTGGTGATTATTATGTAACTCCTTTTGATATTACTATGAAGGAGTCTCTGAATAATAATAGAGGAAATGGTGGCGTATATAATGCAGGTCAATTTACGTATGGTGGTTCTGCACCTTCTGACGATCTTGCATTGTATAGAGTCTCTGCTGGTAGAGCATTTGTAAGAGGATATGACATTGAAACTTTAGATGCAACTTATCTTGATGTCGATAAACCAAGAACCACCAAGACAATTGAAGATCAGTCTGTAATTTATAATACTGGACCAACTCTAAAACTTGATAATGTTCATAGAACACCTTCTGTTGGTATTGGTAGCACCTACGTTCTGAGTCTCAGAGATCAACGAGTAGGAACAAGTGCAGAAACTGCTCCTGGTAATGAGATTGGTTTAGCAAGAGTTTATGATTTTAGAATTGAATCTGGCGCATACGATATTGCAAATGCTGATTTAAATCAGTGGGGTCTATCTCTATATGATGTTCAATCATTTACTACACTGACATTAAATCAAGCGACCAGTCTCTCTGTCCCCACATTCGTTAAGGGACAAAGAAGTGGTGCAACTGCGTTTATTAGATCAGCAGTTTCTAATAGTAAAACAGTTACCTTGTACGAAACTCAGGGCGAGTTTGTTGATAATGAACCACTTTTCTTTGATGGTATACTAAATGGTAGAATTGCTATTGCTGCCACCTCTCATGGTATCGGTGATGTAAAGTCTGTTTTTGGAACCACAGATGGTACAACTGGAATTCACACATTTAGTGCTGATACCGTTCAGTCAGTTGCTCTTAATGTTGGTGTTGCAAGAATTACTCCAAGAGACCAAGGTGGAATTAGTACAGTAACTAGCACTAATCCTTTGTTTCCAGGAACAACAATTAAAACAAACAGTTTAATTCAATATAGTGATCTTGCATCAGTTGTAGGTGATGATAATGATCCTATCGCAGGAAGAATTGTAAGCGTCGGTTCCTCTCATGTCGAATTTGTAGGTGTCACCACTGTTACTGGAATTGTTGGCGGCAAATTGCCAACTGCAATTACCAGTGTATCTGATTTTAAAGTATTAACCACACCGCTTGATCCGTCAACTGATAATTCATTATTTACTAAACTTCCAAAAGAAAACATTGATAGTGTAAATCTCACTGATGCTATTCTAACTGTTAGAAAAATATTTAGTGTAAATATTGCAAGTAATAAATTATCCAGCACAATTACTGCTGAAGATAATGAAGTATTTTTACCATTTACTCCTACTAGATATTCTCTTATTAGAGAAGATGGAACCACTGAAGAATTAACTGCGGATAAATTCACCATTACTTCACCTGGAGGAAAAAGTACTCTTCAGATAAATGGTCTTGGATCTAACGATACTGGATCTACTCTGATTGCGACTATTAGAAAGAGAAAACCAAAAGCGAAAGTAAAGGTAAGAAACAGAGTTCAATCAATTATTGTTGATAAATCCAAAAATGTTGGTTCTGGTATTGGAACCACAACATTGAACGATGGTCTTACGTACGGAAACTATCCTTTTGGAACAAGAGTTCAGGATGAAACAATTTCACTTAATGCTCCTGATGTAATTGAGATTCACGGTATCTTTGAATCTGCTGACACATCCACTCCTTCTTCACCTACACTTACTTTACAATCAATCACAAGTGCTTCAGCCACTATTGAAGAGTTTACTATTGGAGAATCTATTGTAGGACAAGATTCTGGTGCTGTTGCAATTATTTCTGAAAAAACCTCTATTGCAGATTCAAAAATCGCTATTCTTTACAAAAATGATATTTTGTTTAGAGAGGGTGAAACTATTATTTCATCTGAAACAAATGTAAATGCAGTTGTAAATGCAGCAGATGCATCAAGTTTTGATGTATCTACTAACTTTATCTTTAACAATGGTCAAGAACAAACATTCTATGATTATGGGTCAATTAAGAGAAAATCGGATTCATCAGAACCTACTAGAAAGTTAAGAGTATACTATAAGAGCGCATCATATGAAAGCACTGACGATGGTGATATCACCACAGTTGGATCATATGATAACTTTGATTACTCAAGTGAAATTGGTATAGTTGGAAGTTCTGGTAACTCTGATATTATTGATATTAGACCAAGAGTAAGTTCAATAGCAAGTGTTTCTGAAGGAGATAGATCTCCTCTTGAATTCTTAGGAAGAATATTTACTGGATCTGGAGACTCAGCTAAAAATATTTTAGCATCAGATGAATCACTATTCATTGATTTCTCTTATTATCAGGGAAGAATTGATAGAATTTTTCTGACAAGAGATGGTAAGTTCCAAGTCAAGTATGGTATTCCCTCAGATAGACCAGAACCACCTCTTGTAGTTGATGATGCGATTGAAATTTGCAGCGTCACTTTACCACCATATCTTTATGACACAGTACAAGCTTCGTTGAAGTTTAATACTCATAAGAGATATCGTATGCAGGATATCTACAAACTTGAAGATAGAATCAAAAATCTTGAATATTACACGTCTCTTTCGATGCTTGAGACCAATACTGCTAATTTGTTTGTTCCCGATGCAGATGGTTTAAATAGATTTAAGTCTGGTTTCTTTGTTGATAATTTTACTTCATTCAAACCACAAGAAGAAGGACTTCAGATCAAGAACAGTATTGATGCTGAGAAAAAAGAGTTTAGACCAACTCACTACACCAACTCTGTTGACTTAATTCAAGGTCCTGTTGTTAATAATGACACAACTGCAGATCTTAATTTTGCTCCCATCGAAGGAAATAATGTTAGAAAACAAAGTGATGTCATCACTCTTGACTATGCTGAAGTTGAGTGGTTAAAGCAATCATTTGCTACAAGAACTGAAAGTGTCACACCTTTCTTAATTAGTTTCTGGAAAGGTTCTATGGAACTCACACCAGCATCTGATACATGGGTTGACACCGCAAGAATGAAGGCAAAGATCATCGATGTTGAAGGTGATTTTGCATCAACTCTTGAGTTGCTTGCAAGAACAGAAAATGTTGATCGCCAAACAGGAATGGCACCCATGGTTTGGAACGCCTGGGAAACTAACTGGACAGGAACCACAGTAACAAACACTACACGTAGAAGAGAAACAAATTCCAGTTCTACTTTTGGTATGGGTGGTTGGATTAACAACTTTAGTGGTGGTTTTGGTAACCCTGCACGTCGAATCAGAAGAACAGACACTAGAGTTGTTGAAGATGCACTTCAAACTACAGTTGAGACTGGTGTTATGTCCAGATCTGGTACAAGAACAGTAGTCACTGAACAGTTTGATAGAGAGTCTGTTGGTGATAGAGTTGTCAGCAGAGATATTGTTCCATTCATGAGATCTAGAAACATTGAATTTGTTTCTAAGAGAATGAAACCTCTCACTAGAATGTATGCATTCTTTGATGGAGAGGATGTCACAAGATTCTGTGTTCCAAAACTTCTTGAAATTAGTATGGTTTCTGGAACATTTACGGTTGGTGAGACTGTAACTGGAAGAATAAACAGAACCGGTTTAGATCAAGACACTGGCAACACTTCAGCAAACATTACATTTAGAGTTGCTCAGTCAAATCACAGAGAAGGTCCTTATGATGTACCAACAGCGACGTTTACGGAGGATCCATATAATAATACACCACTCTCTGGGTCATACTCATCTACATCAGAAATTTTGAATGTTGACACTTTCTCTCTTTCCGCTGAAGCACAAGGTGAGTTCTTTGGATTTGTAGCACCAGGAATGGTTCTCACAGGAGGATCAAGTGGAGCACAAGCAACAATCAAAGATGTTAGATTACTCTCTGACCTTGCTGCTAATTTGACTGGAAGTTTCTTTATTCCAGATCCAAATTCCTCAGCATTCCCTGAATTTGAAACTGGTTCAAAAAACTTTACTCTTATTAATGATCCAGATAATAATCAGGATCTCTGCAATACGATATCGGAAGAAACTTACACCGCTTCAGGAACTCTTGAAACCATTCAAGAAAATATTCTTTCTATTAGAAATGCAAGAGTTGAGCGTAGACAACAGTTTCAAGAAAGAAATGTTAATCGCGATCTAGGCACACAAGTTGTTGGTTCAAGAAATGTTAGTGGTTCAGTAAGAGAGGAAATTATTGGATGGTATGATCCTTTAGCACAATCCTTCCTTGTGGAAGATGATACAGGTATTTTCTTAACTAAATGTGATATCTTCTTTGCAACTAAAGATGACATGAATATTCCTGTTGTCTTCCAGTTAAGAACAATGGAAAATGGTCTTCCAACTCAAAAGATTATTCCTTTCTCCGAGATTGTTATTGGTCCTGAAGATATAACAACTTCTGCTGATGGTTCTGTAGCAACTACAGTTGAATTTAAAGCACCTGTGTATCTTGAAGGTGGAAATACTGAATACGCCATATGTCTTGCATCTAACTCTACAAAATATAGTGTATACATCTCTCGTATTGGTGAAAACGATCTTCTTTCCGATACGTTTATTTCAAACCAACCATATCTTGGATCTCTATTTAAATCTCAAAACGCATCAACGTGGGAACCAAGTCAGTGGGAAGATCTTAAGTTTACTCTTTATAGAGCAGACTTTATCGAGAGTGGTTCTGTTGAATTCTATAGTCCTGAACTGACTAAAGGCAATGGAATGATTCCAAGACTGATGCCAGATTCACTTGTTCTGAACTCTAAAAAAATTAGAGTTGGACTTGGAACTACAACAGGTGATACTGGATATGAAGTTGGTAACACGTTCTTCCAGTTAGGAACTCAAGCAAGTGGTGATTTGGTTGGTGTTGCAGCAAAAGCAACTACAATTACAGTCTCTAATCCTGGAATTGGATACACTCCTTCTACAGGATCTAGATCCTTTAATAGTGTTAATTTAGTTACTTTAAGTGGTAATGGAAGAGGCGCAGTAGCAGATGTGTTTGTAAATGCTGGAGCAATTGGAGTTGCAACAATTACAAACGGTGGTTCTGGTTATCAAGTAGGTGACGTAGTTGGTATTTCTACGATTGGTATTGCAACCGTTGGTAGAAATTCAAGACTAACAATTACTGGAATTGGAATGACAAGTGAACTTGTCTTTGAAAATGTTCAGGGTGAGTTTGTAACAGGCATTGGCAACACCTTAATGTATGTAAATAGCGCAGGGGTTACCACTCAGTTTAACTTTAAAGATGCTGTGGGTGTTGGAAATACAATTTCTAATATTATCACTGATGCCGATGGTTTGCATATTAAGGTAAATCATAAAAATCATGGTATGTATTTCACTGATAATAGAGTTGCTATTAGTGATGTTCAACCTGATATTAAACCAACAAAACTTTCTGCAGAATTTTCTATTGGTTCTACTGGTGAAATTTCTGTTAATGCTGGAACTAATTTTGGAACTTTTGAAAATGTTGGTGTTGGAACAACAAATGTTGGATTCTTAAAGATTGGTAATGAGATTATTGAATACACCAATGTAACTGGAAATGTTATTGGTGGAACTATTACTAGAGGAAATAATCAAGCTAACTATCCAGTTGGAACACCTGTATTTAAATATGAACTAGGTGGAGTTAACTTACATAGAATCAACAAAACTCATAACTTGAACGATGTGACAGTGGATAATCCAATTACGTTTGATTCATATAATGTAAAACTTGATATGTCAGAAACCTTTAATACAGGAACTGGTACAAGTGCAGATGACAGAAGTAATGATGTCGGTCTTCCTAAGTTGTTTATGAATAAAACAAAAACTGCTGGTGGATATGACATTAGAGCATCTCAAAATATGCCATTTGAAATTCTTACACCAATCATTCAAAATGTAACAGTGCGTGGCACCTCACTTAATGCTGAGGTAAGAACAATATCAAGTCAAAGTATAAATGGAAATGAAATTCCATTTATTGATGAAGGATTTACTGACCTCAATATTAATACACCTAATTATTTTGAATCTCCAAGAATGATTTCGTCTAAGGTTAATGAGACTGCAAAACTTGACAATATTCCTGGAAATAAATCCTTGAATATGAGAATGTTCCTTGGAACAGTTGATACAAGAGTAAGTCCAGTGATTGACGCACAAAGAGTTTCTGTTATTACAACATCAAATAGAGTTAATAGTGCAATTACTAACTATGCAACTGATTCAAGAGTAAATACTCTTAGAGAAGATCCTACAGCATGTCAATACATTTCTAAAGAAGTTGTATTGGAGAATCCTGCGTCTTCACTTAAGATTCTTGTTTCTGCTCATGTTAATGCACTATCCGATATTAGAGCATTATACGCTATCAGTGATAAGCAAGGATTTGATCCTATCTTCCAACTGTTCCCTGGTTATGATAATTTAAACACTAGAGGTCAAGTAATTGATTCAAGTTTGAGTGATGGTCAATCAGATACTAAAATGATCAAATCTAATAACTATAATTTTGATAGTTTAAATCTTGATTATAAAGAAATGACATTTACTATCGATCAATTACCTGCATTTAGATCGTATAGAATTAAACTTCTCCTTACATCTACAAGTCAGGTATATGTTCCTAGAGTTAAGGATCTCAGAGTTATTGCACTTGCATAATGGAAAAGTATACAGTTGAGGGTCACTCCGATTTAGCGAGAGACCCTAATAATGGATCTATCATTAATGTAAATAAAACTGAATATAATCAATATCTTGCGAGACGTGAAGTGAAAAGCGAAAAGACTCAAAAAGTACAGAACATTGAAGATGAACTTGCTAACATGAAAGGTGACATTGACGAAATCAAATCATTACTAAAGGAGTTATTACATGGATCCAGATAGCATTGAACTAAGCAATCTGTCAAAACAATTTGCTTACACTAAATTAGCATCACAGATAGATAGTTGTGATGATCGTGAAGAACTTAGAAATATTGCAAAATCTTTTGCAAAATTATATTATAAACAACAAGAAACAATGTCGGTAATAGGTATCCCTAATGGCTAGTAATAACATTACTTTTGATCCAGATTCTGGAATTCCTTATGGTGCTAATTTGAGTATCTACACTGGCGGAGACTTTAAAGCAAAATTTAATGTATTAAATACAGCAAATTCAGCATTTAACTTAAGTGGATATTCTGGGTCTGCTCAAATAAGAAAGAGCACTTCTATAGGGTCTACGACTGTACCTGCTGCAACTCTTACAGTTGGAATCACTAGTGCCTTAGGTGGTGTTATGGAAGTTTCTATGGGGTCCACAGATACAAGGAACCTCGCTGAGGGAAGATATATGTATGATGTGCTCGTAAGTTCTGGAGCAACTTACTATAATATCGTAAATGGAAATGTATATGTTTATCAGGGTATTTCCTCTGCCCCATAAATAATTAAAAAGTAGTGAATAGATGGCACAACCTGCAAGTAGGACAGACCTCATAAACTATTGTAAAAGACAGTTGGGTGCTCCTGTCTTAGAAATTAACGTCGCTGATGAGCAAGTTGATGACTTAGTTGATGATGCACTACAGTATTTTCATGAACGACACTTTGATGGTGTGGAATCAACATATTTAAAATATAAAATTACTCAAGCAGATATAGATAGAGGGCGTGGTAGAGGTGGTGATAATCCAGTTGGTATTGTAACAACTAGTGCTGAAACAACTATAGCAGGAACTGCTACTACTTTTTCTTATGAGGAAAATAGCAATTATCTTCAAGTTCCTCCAGCAGTTATAGGTATAAACAAAATTTTTAAATTTGATGGATCTAACACTGTAACTAACAACATGTTCAGTGTAAAATATCAACTTTTTTTAAATGATATCTACACATTTAGTTCAATGGAGGTTTTGACTTATGGTATAACAAAAAGGTATCTAGAAGATATTGATTTTCTTTTGACTACAGAAAAGCAAATAAGATTTAACCAGAGACAAGATAGATTGTATCTTGATCTTGATTGGTCAAGTGTAACAGTTGATGATTATATAATAATTGATTGTTATCGTTTATTAGATCCTAATGATTATGGAAGAGTTTATAATGATTCATTTTTAAAACGATACTTGACTGCCCTGATAAAAAGGCAATGGGGTCAGAATTTAATTAAGTTCCAAGGTGTTAAACTACCAGGCGGAATTGAACTAAACGGGCGTCAAATTTATGATGATGCCGATAAAGATCTTGAAATAATTAGAGAGCAAATGTCAAATACTTATGAACTTCCTCCTTTTGACATGATAGGTTAATATCATGGTATTAAATCCTTTTTTCACCCAAGGCACATCATCTGAACAAAATCTTGTTCAAGACTTGATAAATGAGCAATTAAGAACTTATGGAGTAGAAATATTCTATATTCCTAGAAAGTTTATTACTGAAAAATCAGTTATTCGTGAAGTGGTCCAATCAAAATTTGATATGGCACTTCCACTTGAGGCATATATTGATAATTATGATCAATATTCTGGCGCAGGTAATCTTCTCTCTAAATTTGGAATTGAATCTAGAGATGAAGTAAGACTTGTGATATCAAGAGAAAGATATGAAAACTATATCTCACCTTTGATCGAAGATCAAGCAAATATTAAATTATCTACAAGACCAAAAAGTGGTGACTTAATTTGGTTCCCGCTTGATGATAGAATTTATGAAATTAAAGATATTGAGTACGCAAAACCATATTATCAATTACAAGACCTTTATACATATGAGTTAACTTGCGAACTCTTCCGCTATGAGGATGAAGTTCTTGCTACTGGTATTGATGAAATCGATAACAATTTAGTTGGTGATGATCCAGATGGAACGACCGAAGATGGAATCAGCACTGTTCAGGGTGTAACACATACTCTAACATTAGTTGGTACAGGTGTAACCGCTACTGCTGTTACAGGTATTATTACATCTGGTGGTATAAGATTCATTAACGTTACCAACAGAGGTGGAGGATATGGAGAAATTCCAACTGTTGCTATATCTTCCGCTCCATCTACAGGCATAACTGGTATTGCTACTGCTACCATGATTGGTGGTATTAACGTATGCAATCTTAATGCTAATCCAAGATTACAGTCGGTGCAAACTGTTCCTATCACCAACCCAGGTGCAGGATATACAGTTGCTCCTAAGATTAAATTCTATGGTGGAAAGGGTGGCACAGGTGCCGCTGCAACCTCAGGAATTGCTGACGGCACAGTAGGAATTATAACTGTTAGCTCTGGAGGAAGCGGATACACTACGGCACCAACTGTAACTATCGATAATCCAGGTGGTGCCATAGCAACTGCATCGACAACTGGTGTAGGTGGATCAATTACAGTTTCTCTTACAAATGTTGGTATTTACTATACTATTGCCCCAACAGTTACAATCAGTAGTCCAGTAGGGGTAGGAACAACTGCTACTGCAACCGCCACCATAGGAACATCTGGAACAGTTACTGCTATCAATCTTACTAACGTTGGTGCAGGTTATACTCAAAATCCAACTGTTACAATTTCAAATGAATTAAGTATTAAAGATAGAACAAAAGTTGCTGCTGCCTCTGTAGTTGCAGTTCTTAACTCTGCAGGAGTAGTATCACAAATAAGAATTATAAATGCAGGTCTTGGATATAGCACATCTCCATCAATAACTGTTAGTTCTCCTGACATGGATTCAACAGGTGACTTTATATTTAATGAGATTGTAACAGGACAGACAAGTGGAACAACTGCAAGAGTAAGAACTTGGAATTCATCAACTAACGTGCTTGAGGTTGCAAGTGTAAGTGGCACATTCACGATAGGTGAAGATGTTGTGGGATCAACTTCAGGTGCTTCACATGCACTGAGAGTTATTGATACCACACCTGATAATGATCCATTCGCAGATAATTTTGAGATTGAAACTCAGGCAGATAGTATTTTAGACTTCTCTGAGCAAAATCCTTTTGGTATTCCCTAAATAAAGTTAGTCAGACTACTTAATGTCTTAAGGTCACAATATGTTTGGATATTTTTATAACGAAATTTTGAGGAGGACTATTATATCCTTTGGAACCCTCTTTAACAATATATCAATTCAACAGGAAAATTCTGTTGTAAATGTTCCTCTTTCATATGTACCTACTCAAAAGTTTCTGGCAAGAATCGAACAATCCCCAGACTTAAATAAACCAACTGCAATTACCTTGCCAAGGATGTCATTTGAGTTTACGGGTCTGACTTATGATGCATCTAGAAAAGTAACAACGACTCAACAATTTGTTGTAAAAGATCCAAGCGATAATACAGAAACAAAAAAGGCATTTATGCCTGTTCCTTACAATATGCAATTTGAATTGTCTGTCATGACAAAATTAAATGATGATGCTCTTCAAATTGTTGAACAGATTTTACCTTATTTTCAACCAGCATATAACTTAACGGTTGAATTAGTATCAACCATTCAAGAAAAGAAAGATATTCCTGTGGTTCTTGAGAACATTACTATGGAAGATGATTACGAAGGTGATTTTACTAAAAGAAGAGTTTTACTTTACACTTTTAGATTTACAGCAAAAACATATCTGTTTGGTCCAGTATCTTCTGCAACGAAGGATATCATCAAAAAAGCAACAGTCAATTATCTTACGGGAACAGATACTTCAAATACAGAGAGAGCACTTTCATACTCTGTCGAACCAAGAGCAATCAAAAACTATACAGGTGATGCTGCCACTAACCTTTCTGATGATGTCACGAAGATTGCCAAAACAATTAATGTCGATAGTGCAAGTGGACTGAATACAAAGACTTATGTTGATTTGAATGGCGAAACAATTTATATTAAATCCATTGATGGAACTAAACTTTCCGTCTTAAGAGGTCAATATAATACTGCAGCAGTAACTCACCTTAAGGGGGATGGAGTATTTGTTATTGACTCCTCAGATAATGTATTGATTGAAGAAGGTGATGACTTTGGATTTAGTGGAACAATCTCATGAGTTTTAACGATTTAAACGACACTTTCAATGTTGATGGAGAGATAGTTCCATCTACTGATAGAAAACTTAAAAAAATTACATCTCAAGTTGATGATATCAAAAAAGATTATGACTATACTAGAGGTAACCTTTATTCTATAATTGAAAAAGGTCAAGAGGCAATAAACGGTATTCTTGAACTTGCTCAAGAATCAGATCAACCTCGTGCATATGAAGTTGCTGGACAGTTAATTAAAAGTGTATCAGATGCAACTGATAAACTAATGGATCTTCAAAAGAAACTTAAAGATGTTGAAGATGATAAACAAGTGCGTGGTCCATCTACGGTAAATAATGCATTGTTCGTTGGATCAACTGCAGATTTAGCAAAAATGCTGAAAGACGGACTTAAAGAAGAACCTAAATAAAAAGGGGAGAGAAATCCCGAAGTATAAAAGTTACTAATAAAATGTCGAACAAGGATTTACCTTCGATTGATGAGTTTACTGAAGATTCAAGTAACCTTCCATCAATTGATGAATTTATTACAGAGGAAGTGCAAGAGGATTTACCCTCTGTAGAAAGTTTTATTGAGAAAGAACAAGAAATACTTACAGAACAAATACAAACTATTGAAGATGTAAACGGAGAAACGTTTGCAGAAATTCAAGATATAGTTCCACCTTGGCCAGAGTTGGTCAAAATGGTAAATGATATCAGGGCAGATATTCCTGATATTCCAGAGATAAAATATTATGATAAAGAACTTGAGCAGTTAGCTGAACAAATCTCTCAAGTAAGAAATGAGATTCCAGAAGTTCCTGAAGTAAGATATTATGAGAGTGAAGTTGAAGCAATCTGTGGGCAGATTGATTTAGTAAGAGAAGATATAAAAACTAAAATACAAAATCTTCCTGAAGTAAAATACTACGACGAACAAGTAGATGTTATTGAAGATAGGATAGATTCTCTTCAAACGGAGGTAACAAATCTTCCTGAAGTAAAATATTACGATGAAGAAATAAAAGCAATATGTGACGCTATTGACACAGTTAAGGCATCAATTCCCACATTTCCAAAGTGGGTAAATGAAGTAAATGAGGTTCCTGACTTTTCATGGATTGGTAAAACCTTTAGTGTAATTGACGATGATTTTATCAAAGTTAATGATACAATTGACACATTAAAAGAACACGTCAAACTTGATATTAAAAACTTAGTCGAAGAAAATGAAGTAAAACATTTTGAAAATAGAATTCAGTTTGGCACCGAAGTAAAAGATCTTGATACCAAATTAGGAGAAGAAAAGGATAAAATTTGGAAGGAACTTCGTAGCTCCTCAATGAGAATTTGGGAATATCATAAGGAGTTTAAAGATGATGATAAGAAGTTAAAAAAGCAAGTAAAAAATGAATATAATTCTCT